>Ga0272448_1000331_pt1 | contig 73847 bp, 72 predicted proteins | sample YNPCB0191_FD_202220 | JGI IMG/M metagenome (GOLD analysis project Ga0272448, IMG submission 202220) | Hot spring sediment microbial communities from Yellowstone National Park, WY, United States - YNP-CB-019-1 | ecosystem: Environmental > Aquatic > Thermal springs > Hot (42-90C) > Sediment...
TAAGGGCATTCAGCGTATGTTTTGAGAATCCCTTGTTCCCTGAGATATACCTCTGCTCTCTCCTCGTCATTTGTGTATCGTGTAAGTTCAACCAGGTTCATTCATCTGGCCACCTTTGTTTAGTATAGAGTTGTGGCCTATATTAAGGAATTACCATACTCTTTCAGGGTCTCTGCCATCTCCCTTTGGCGCTTGTCAACCAGGTAATTGACAGTGCCTTCCTCAAAGGTCCCATCCGGCTGTCTTTTCCCTGCTCGCACGCCGGTGAGCACTTCGATTCCTTCATCGATGGAACTGACCGGGAGATACCCTTTAAACCCGCTCGTGCAACAGGAAAAACAGGACCAGGATGATGACTGACACCAGGGCACCCGACCCGGAAACAATTCTTCGGCTTCTTTCCCGATAAAGGGTACATGCACCGATGCAAAAGAAAATGTAGGGTACCAATGTCGTAATCACCGATAATACCGCCAATCTACTGAACTCATTTGAGAAAAACAGCATTCCCATGGTGATACCGCAGCAGAGGACTAGGGCGAACCCTGGTGTTCCCTGCCTGTTCAGGTGATCAATACCTTTAATGTGGTATTCGGCTGCCACGGTGTGCACGACCCGTGATGATGCAACGATGTATGCATTCATTGCCGAAAGCATGGCAAATATCCCGATCAGTGCGACCACGTACCCACTGTACGGGAACAGGCGGGACGTGGCAGTTACGAGGGGAGCGGATGATGCGGCGAGGGTGGCGCTCCCCGCGCTCCCGATGAGAGCAAGGTTCAGAAGGAGATAGATTGCGGTCACCGTGACCATGACAATGCCAAGCGACCGGGCGACCTCCCGGCAGTCTCTCATCTCACTCACCGGTATGGCACTGATCTCAAAGCCGGTAAACGGCCAGTATACGATGATAATCGTGGAGAAAAGTCCCAGGAACGAGAACGGGACATCCTGCACCAGGTTTTCCATTTTCATGAACGGAAGGAGTGCCGCGGTGATAACGACCAGGGGCAGGATCTTGAGGAGAGTGAGGATATTTTCCGTCATGCCCGACAGGGATATGCCAGCGATGTTTATGGCACAGAACACGGAAATGACCAGGATTTCTATCGCCAGGATATGTCGTATCCCAAAAAACGAGAGGTACTGGCCTATCCCTGCAGCGATGGTCGCGACGCCAAGAACCGATGAGACGGTATAGAGAGAGACGAGGACCACGGCCACTTTTCTTCCAAACAGCGTCCTGAATATCGTGAAAAAAGTTCCATTCCTCCCGAACCTCGCAAAGACCCACGCGAGGGAGACCATGACGAGAGTGGCAGATACCGCAACGATGCCCCATGCAACCAGCGATGCCGGGCCAAGGATCCCTGCCGCGATCCCTGGCACGACGAAGATGCCAGAGCCAATGGTCCCCCCTATGCCAAGGCTCACGAGTTCAAGCTGCCCGAGTGACCGCCGGTAGGTCCCTTCTTTCATGATCTCCTCTGCCTGTATTATCCGCCTATTTTCTTCGGCAGCAATGAGGGTTTTCCTGGCCGGTTTTTTGGAATTTCCCCCCCCCATCGAACCGGCTTGCCAACTGGCACAAGGTTAAAATAAAGAAATCAGCCCGTGGCAGGGGGAAGTGACGCCGGCCCCATGGTCTCCCTAGTAAGGGATTTTCCCGGAAATCATAAGATTCACGTGAAGGACCCCCACTCTGCACGAAAAGAATCCCTCATTCCTGTCTCTGGAATGGGGGGAGCGTGTGGAGGTACACCTGGGCACCCGGCGTTGACGGGGAAGAGACCTGCCCTGGCCGGGTTGGTGTAATTTTTCATCACCACGAGGATTTCGGTGAATACAAGAGTGGATGAACCCCGTCCAAAGTGTGAGAATTAAAGAGTCCTCTTAAATACCAGGCCTGTCTACATTCCAGTAACAGACAGGGGGGATGATGGGGGAAAAAGACAGAGGGGTGCGGGGAGTCGGGACGAGGCTGCCATTCTCTTACCTGCTGATGGGCATTCTTTTTGGTATCATCGTCATTGTCGTCATCGCCGGGATCTGGGTCAACTACGAAAACTCGAAGAATAACCTGCAGGGGAATGCCGAGCGCCTCCGCGCCATGACAGAATCCCACCTCGATAAATCCTTCAGGATGGTTGACACCGGGCTGAAGCTGTACGACAGCACCTATAACGAGGACATGAAGGAGGCATTCAGGCTCGTGATGGCAGAATATGCCCGGGCCGGGGGGGACCCGTCCCGGATGGACCTGCCCGCACTTAAAAAGGCAATTGGGGGGAAGGACATCCATATCATCAATTCCCAGTGCGTCATTGAATATGCCTCCTCCCCCTCTGACGTCGGGCTCGACTTCTCGGTCATTTACCCTGATTTCTGCGCATATCTCCACAAGATCTGGAACACTCCGGGATATTACCCGGACAGGGTCGTGATGGAATGGCAAACCGGCGCACTCACAAAATATGCCTACATGCCAACACCGGACCACCGGTACATCATAGAACTCGGGTTGCGTTCAGAGTCGTTTGCCCGGGAGAGGATGGAACTCAAGTACAGTGACGTCACCGACGAGGTCAAATCATTCAACCCCTACCTGGAAGAGGTTCTCCTCTTCCAGAAACAAAAGAGGCTCTTTTACAATACCAGCTACGTCCCCACCCCCGAGGAATCAGCCATGCTCGATTACATCCTCTGGGAGAACCGGTCGACACAGGTGGTGAAGGGTGATCCGGGAAAAACCGTCGTCTGGCAGGTAATCGACCTCCGTGACCCTGACTATGCTGCTGATATGAGCGTCTTTGCAAAACTCACGTTCAACGACGCCCTGCTCGCACAAGAACTGAACAATCTCGCTCTCCTTCACGGCTTCGCGGCAGTGCTCGTGATATTTTCAGGGGCGCTTATTGCCGTCATTGTCTCGCGTAAGATCTCCAAGCCGATCGAGAGGCTCGTTGAGGATGTCAATGCCATCGCCGGGGGAGACCTCGATCATCCCATCAGGCCTGTCGGGGGTTTTGAGTTCTCCACAGTCGCACGGAGCACCCAGGTCATGGTTGACCGGCTGAAAGCCCAGATCCGGCAGTGCAGGCTGAGCGAGGAGCGGTTCATGAACCTCGTCACCCTCCTCCCCCTGGGGGTGTTTGAGACCGATCTGTCGGGGAACGTGACGTTTGCAAACCCTGTCGCACTGGAGGTTTTCGGCTACACTCCCGACGACCTCCGGCAAGGAATCAATATTTTCACGATACTGGCTCCCGAAGACCGCCCAAGGGCAAGAGAAAAATTTGGAGAGATCCTGGAGGGCAAAAGGACCGACGGGTCCGAGTATACTGGCATCAGAAAGGATGGCAGCACCTTCCCCATCATGGTCTATACCTCTGCACGCATGGAGGAATGGGCCGTTACAGGCGTACAGGGGACAATTATCGATATGAGCCGGATAAAACGAGCCGAGGAAGAGATACGGCAATTGAACGCAGACCTGGAACGGCGGGTTTCCGAGCGGACCGCAGACCTCGAGCTCGCTACAAGTGAGATGGAGGCATTTTCTTACTCCGTTTCGCACGACCTGCGGGCCCCGCTCCGGGCCATTGACGGGTTCTCTCATCTCCTCTCCCGCACTCCCGGGATGGAGTTAGAGGGAAAGGGACAACACTGCCTCGATGTCATCAGGCAGAACGTTGCACTGATGGACGACCTGATTGAGGGGCTCCTGGCACTCTCCCGCATGGGCCGCCAGGAACTGAACCGTGAATGGATATCCCCCGGACCGATCGTCCAGGAAGTTGTTGCAAAAGTCCTTGAACAGGAAACCGGTCGCGAGATCGCTGTCACTGTCGGGACGCTGCCGGACTGTTATGCCGACCGCGTGATGCTCCGCCAGGTATTTTCAAACCTCATCGGAAATGCGGTGAAATTCACCCGGCATACTCCGGGGGCCCGGATTGAGATAGGGTCTTTTGAGCAGGATTCGCAGGTGGTATATTTCGTCCGGGACAATGGTGCAGGGTTTGAGATGAAGTACAGTACACAACTCTTCAAGCCATTCCAGCGTCTCCACTCGCCTGGCGAGTATGAGGGGTCAGGTATCGGTCTTGCAATTGTTGAACATATTATCAGGAGGCACGGGGGAAAGATCTGGGCCGAGAGTGAAACCGGCCGTGGTGCAACATTCTTTTTCACAATCGGCGGACCTTCTGGCAGGTAGTACCAGGAAAGTCCTGTAAATGCCGGGACCTCGTATGGTAAGGCATCAAAACATGGAGAACGGGGTCATGGATCGCTTTGGCATTGTACAACGATATGGCAGCAATCAGGGTGATGGATGGAAGGGAGTGTGCAGAGGAGCTCTGAAAATTGAAGATTGCCTGTATCCACCGTGAGTTGTGAAACGGAGGCATCCAGGGCAATGGCGAGTAAAATCTGGTATCACAGTGCCTTATCGATAAAAAGGGGAAATGGGGAATCTCATTACCTGGTTTTCAAACGAATTGATGCAGAGATGTGCCAGATATTGCACAAGAACCCCATGGAGAGGGTACAGAAATCCTTTCACGCCCTATTCAATCAAATATCGCCTGCCTTTTCGCGGAAGCCGCCTGTTTCAGAGTCAGGGATGGAGTCAAATCACTCACTTTTCTTCTCCCGTTACAAAGGGTATACTACCTTTCCTTTTCCACTGAGTAAAAGGAGTGTGTATAGTGGACATCCCACGTATCTTTACCATTTCCGAAAGTGCTCACCGTATCCATAACCCCTTTACACCCGAAAAGCTCGCCACTCTCGGCAGAGCGTTGCGCCTGGATGCGGGGGCCCGTGTGCTCGACCTCGGCAGTGGTTCGGGCGAGATGCTGTGCACCTGGGCACGCGATTATGGAATCACCGGTATCGGTATCGATTTGAGCCTGTTGTTTTGCGGGCAGGCGAAACTCCGAGCTGAAGAACTCGGGGTCGCCGACCGGGTCACGTTCATCCACGGCGATGCTGCGGGCTTCATCGCCGACGAAAAGGTCGATGTGGCAGCCTGTCTTGGTGCTACGTGGATTGGCGGGGGAGTTGCCGGCACCATCGGGCTCCTTCGCAAGAGTCTCCTCCCCGGGGGAATCATCCTGATCGGCGAGCCCTACTGGCGGCGGTTACCTCCAGCAGAAAACGTTGCCAGGGGATGCGGGGCCAATGCCACCTCTGACTTTCTCATGCTTCCCGAACTTCTCGCCTCGTTTGGTGACCTTTGCTATGACGTTGTGGAAATGGTCCTGGCCGACCAGGACAGCTGGGACAGGTACGAAGCGGCCAAGTGGCTGACCATGCGCCGATGGCTCGATGCGAATCCCGACGACGAGTATGCAAAAGAGGTCCGGGCCACACTGACCCGGGAACCAGTACGATACGCTGCATACACGCGCAAATACCTTGGATGGGGGGTGTTCGCGCTGATGGCACGTTGAGGAAAGGCAGAAGCGGTATCCGGTGGATTGGCAACAACGGGGAAGAATGAGCTCCACCCGGTGGCGGGTCCTTACCTGCCAGGATCATCCCTGCCATCCTGCACGGTTGTCATCCCCACTCCCCCCACAGGAGGATAGACCAGCCACCCCCGAAGGGCGCCCCGGCGGCGGTTTCACCATTCATTTGGTATAATGTCGACATTTTTTGGTTTGCCCAGATCAATCCAGCGAAAGGCTATAACACATTCATACATCGTACCCACTAAAAATGACAAAGAGGGAATTTAACTTACCCACTTGAAATGACGAAGAGGGGGATTACTTCATAAAGCGACGGGCTCTGGTCGGCCCTTTCACCCTCCAGGGAGACATCCTTGAGCTCAAACTCTTCTTCTGGTTACTTTTACCGAAGAAAGAGAAACGGCTCTTCCAGAATATCACGATCAAACGACCAAGGCGCCACCTCCCTGTCGATCAGCTCATAACTCGGGAAGACATCTCGAAAATTATCGATGCCTGTGAAAAACCATGGGACCGGCCCCTCTTTATGCTCATGTGGGATTCGGGAGGACGGATCAATGAACTTCTTTTCCTCATCATAAGGCACGTTCAGTTCGACCGGTACGGGGCAGTTGTCATCGTTCACCGAAAAGACGGGCATGCGCCGGCTCCGCTTGATAAGCTCGGTCCCAGACCTTCAGACATGGATCAGCATGCACCCACTGCGGGCCGATGCCCAAGCCCCGCTCTTTGTGACGACCCGCAGCTATAGTGGCCACCCACGCCGCCTCGATATGTGTACCGTAGAGAACAAACTCACTCATGTTGCAAGGGCTGCACGTATCACGAAGCTTGTTCATCCTCATGCAGTCCGGCATGCCCGACTCACAGATCTTGCTAGGGGAAACGGGAGCAAGCCTGGGCTCAACGAGATGGAGCTCCGCCTTGTTGCCGGATGGGAACGGAACAGTGCCATGCCCGAGGTCCATATTCATCTTTAAGGAGCAGATGTAGAACGCAAAGGTACTGGCAAATGCTGGAATCATCAAGATTGAAACACCACCATCCGAGATAAAACTCGAACCTGCACGATGCCTACGGTGCAAGACAATGAACACCCATTACGCAACCTACTGTTCCCAGTGCTCGCAGGTCTTCATGCCCAGGTCCGATTTCAGTCGGTTCAACAAGTCCTGATAATCGCTGCTTGCCTTTGCGACCTCAACTGATTCATTAATGCTCAACGCAGTCTTCTCCATGAAGTCATGATATGTGGACCCCGTACTTATGTCATGTTATAACCTTACAAAAAATAATTTTTTGACAGGTTATAACCCTACAAAAAATGGGTTTATAAAGGAGTATCACCCTACACTCTCTTGTGACATCGCTCTTTGAACTCCTCACCATGCTGAATCCCTGGTGGACCGGCCAGGAATTTGAGACGGGGAAACCCCGGCTCTCCTACTTCTCGAAAATCCAGCGATACCTTGAGACCGATGAGATCATGGTACTCAGCGGGGTCAGGCGTTCAGGGAAGACAACGCTCCTTTTCCAGACCATCAAATATCTGATCGATAGTCAGCACGTTCCTCCCCGGAATATTCTCTTCGTGAACTGCGATGAGCCCGAGATCTCCAGCTTGGACAATCCACTCTCGAAAGTGGTCGACACTTATCGGAAGGAGATCCCCGCGAAGGGAACACTGTACCTGGTCTTTGATGAGATACAGGGGATACCGGGGTGGGAGCGGATCATAAAATCCCTCTACGATAGGAAGAAATACAAAATAATCATCTCGGGTTCATCCTCGTATTTCCTGGATTCGCAGCTATCGTCACTCCTCTCCGGGCGTTTTTTTATCATCCCGGTATTTCCCCTGGATTTCAGGGAGTATCTTGCTTTCCAGGGTATAGAGATACCCGGCGATCCGGTCGACCTCGCCGTCAGGAAATACGAGATACTGAACCAATTGAAACGGTATCTGCGAGAGGGCGGATTCCCCATCGTCGTGCTGCAAGAGGATGACCGCACGAAGGACGATTACCTCAAAGCCTACTACGACAGCATCGTGTACCGTGATATCATCAGGGTCAACGAGATCAGGAACCAGAAGGCACTTTCCGGGCTGCTCCATTATCTCTTCACCAACGTTACGGCCCCCTATTCCTATCGCCGGCTTAAGGACCTCCTCGGAATAGACCTCGATGCGGTCCAGGACTATATTCATTTTGCCGAGATGGCCAAAGTCCTCTTTGAAGTACCGCACTTTGCCTATTCCCTGCAGGCACAGAAGAGACCGAACCGGAAGATCTACTGCATCGACAATGGTCTTCGGAACGCCGTGTCCTTCCGCTTCTCTGAAGACGAAGGAAAGCTTGCCGAGAACCTGGTATTTGTCGAATTGCTCCGGTCCGGAGCCACTCCCTTCTACTGGAAGAAGAAGAAAGAGGTCGACTTTGTCGTGAAAGGCCCTGACAATCTCCTCACGGCAATCAACGTGTCTTATACCGATACCATTCCTGCAAGAGAGAAGGAGGGGCTGCAGGAGTTTGCGGGAGAGTTTGGTGGAAAGGTGAAAGAGATGTTCATTCTCACAAAGGACACCGAGCAGGTCAGCGATGGTACCAGTCTCATCCCGCTGTGGAAATGGCTCTTAAGGGAGAGATAGCAACTATTTTGGCTCGTCGCTATTTTGAGTGGGTGGACGGGAACTGAAGTGGGGGCTGGTCGCCCCCACTCCCCCCACAGGAGGATAGACCAGCCACCCCCGAAGGGCGCCCCGGCGGCGGTTTCGTGACTGTACGCAGTGACTGCGTAAGATCTTGTTTTGAGGGATTAGTGTTTGAAAGTTCCACTAAAAATAGTGCTTAAGCTGATGGATATAATTCGGTTGGTTTTTCCTATTGGGAGTGTACAGTGACTGTGTAGGATTGGAGTATCGTTTTTACAATAAGATCTCTACACTACCGATTTGAGACAATGCGAGGGGTGGGATTCGAACCCACGGACTCCTTCGAGAACGGATCTTAAGTCCGCCGGTTTTGGCCAGGCTTGCCTACCCTCGCAAGGACTGTTTTCTCAATAGTGTGGTCTTTCCGGACAATAAGGCCGTCGGTGCGCGTGAGGCTCCTAACCGCTGCAATCGTTACCCCCTTCCCCCGAACCGGGGGAGGAAAATGGAGCGGGATTTTCCGTATCCCCTCACCGGACGGTCACATCCACCCAGTCCGGGGGAGACCGCCGGTCTTTCAGCCATCCAAGCACTGCCACGGCCAGGAGGACACCGCCGAGTGCGAGGATGAAGATGCCGATGACCCGGACGATCAGGGTGACGGCCAGGCCCGAGCGGAAGACGAGCAGGAGACCGATGGCAAGGAGGCCTCCCCCCCCGGTGACCTGTGCAAATTTTCGGGCAGGTGGGTGGAGGGAGAAGGCACCGGTTATTGCGACCCCCAGGCCGCCGACGATGAGGATGGCCCCGGCCAGTGTGGCCAGGATGCCGCCGAGGAGATCGGGGTTTGAGAACGCGATGAATGCGACGAAAAGCATCAGGATGCCAAAGACGAGCGTGACCCCAAATGGCCACCCGCCCCCCCGGGAGAGGAACGCGGCAGCAGCAAGGGAGATGACCGCGACGATCACCGCAAGGGCCCCGATGGAATAGAGCACCAGCCGGAGGGAGAGGGCAGGCTCGAGGAAGAGCAGGAGCCCGAGGAAAACGGCGAGGATTCCGACCGCGAAAAGGGATGGCCACGAACGGGGCGGGCAGGTAAACGATGAGACCTCCATGACTGATCATAGGATGCCGGTGGTAAAAAATTCCAATGATTCCGACCGGGATACCACCCCTGGCAGAGTTCGCAACCCAATTCGTACATAGACGGCAATCTCACCGGGACTGACCAACGGAAAACTGCAACCCCTCCCAAAAAAGCTTAATTGTCTTGCCCCGACTACACTCCCCCTACAGGAGAGGGAACATTTCCTATGTATGCAATCCGTTTCTATCGTATCTTTGACATCGGGGAGGAGATCGACCTCGGGAAACTGGAACAGAACCTTGCGGCCAGCATGGCGACGTCCCGGTTCCGGTTCCAGCGGGTCCGGCCAACCTCGATCATCGTTGACCAGCCCCCCCTCCTGATCCGCCTCCAGGGCATGACCATCGATTCGGTGAGGGGCCCCCTCCCCCTCGCGGCAATGGCCCGCATCTACGAGTTTGGTGCGTTCTCCATCTGCCTCAGCCTCGAGGAGATGGAGGCACCGGCCATCGTGCTCGCGGAGGTAGCCCTCTCCCTTGCCGGCCACGAGGGGCTCTCGCGGTACTTCGACCAGGCCCTCGCCGAGCTCCGGTCTATCCTTGCTGTCCACCTCGGGACCCGCCCCCTGGATCCGGACTTCTACGATGACTACACCATCTACCTTGCCGACCGGAAGGACCCCGGTATCGATCCGGTGGCGGTCCTCCTCGGGGAGAAGACAGAGTTCTCCCCTGAGATCCGGAAGGAGACGCTCCAGTATTCCTTCTCGTATTACCCCGACGAGACGGCGATCATCTCGTGGGGAGGTGCGATCATCTTTTCGCCCAGGCCCCCCGTCGACCTCCTCGAACTGATCGAGTTTGCGGCAGTCCAGGTCCTCGAGCTCCGTTTCTACGACCGGGAACTGACCCGCCAGATGGACAGGATGTACGACGATATCGAGAATGCCGACCGCCAGTGGTGGATCTACCGGTCGATCCACTACCGCAAGCTGATGAAGCAGCTCATGGGCGAACAGGCAGAGGTCTCGGAGATCGTCGAGGATATCAACAACCTCATCAAGGTCACGGACGACATCTACTACGCCCGGGTCTACGCCGCGGCCCTCCAGGCCCTCCGGAGCGAGTCATGGAGCCAGAGCGTCAACCACAAGCTTTCGACCATCCGCGAGACCTACCGGATGCTCTCCGAGGAGGTCAACGTCCAGCACGCCCATTTCCTCGAGTGGATCGTCATCATCCTCATTGCGCTCGAGATCATCCTCTTCACGCTCCCCCTCGTCTCTCACTGAGCTGCCCGGCACTGTCACATGCCAGGCACCAGGCACTCTCCCAACCCAAAGGAGGTACCGAACGCCCTTTTCCCCTTTTATATTCTGCCAACACCGCGAACTTCACACAAAAACCGGTGTCTCCACGGGTCGAAAAGACCCCATAATCCCCAATGGAACACCGGTATACCGAAGGGTAACCGCATATAGTCGATTCAGATATGCTCTATGGCTACCGGGCGGTCGGCGACAGAGTCTGAACTGCCTATCGTGTCAAGGGTGAGGTGTGATAATCATGGATTTTTAGGGGTGTGAAAACCTTGTCCGCGGTTTGAACCCGAGGGGCAAGTGACCCCCGGAGTCCGCCGTTTGGTTCATTCTCAAAAAAAAGAGTTTAAACCGACTTTCCCGGGAACTCAACCCTTAAAGAGGATGTGCGTCAATTGTATCCTGCATGGTTCCGCAGCCACGCTGCATCAACCGGATCCGGGGAAAGATAATCCTCAAGGACACGACAAAGGACGCTGTCGCCTCTTTCGTGAAGGAGAACTGCCCGGAATACTATTATGTCCCACCCAACTTTTCATTCCGGGGCGTCACCCTCCTCCTCGGCGAACCCATGCCGCTTGGGTTCAAGAGGAAGAAGAGGAAAATCCTCGTCCCGTTCGTCAAGCCCTGTTTTGGCCCCATCCTGGTCGAGGTCGATGCCCGGGAAGGGGATTTCGAATACCTCGCAGAGACCCTCGGGGGAGGGGGAGGAAAGGAAACCTGACTCCTTTTTACCGTGCCATTCCGGGGAGGTTGCCTGCCCCCTCGACCCAAAAGGAGAAGGGGGACCTGCCCCGTTCCCGCAGGGGATCTCCCCGTTCCGATTTAGGCCATGATCTTTTTGATGATCCAGGCCATGTTCCTGCCGAGAGCCTCCATGGTCTTGATCCCCTCCTCGTCCCGGTCCACGTCGCCGGGGTTGAGCCCGACCCCGATGTTCCAGTAGATCGAGCCGACCGTGTACATATTGCTGATGCCAAAGAAGTGGTTGATGGTGTCAAACGCGTGGATCCCCCCGGCCCGCCGGACGGCAACCACAGCGGCCCCCACCTTCCGGGAAAACATCCTCCCGTTCGCCATCGCGACGAACCCGGCCCGGTCGATGAGTGCCTTTGTCTCCGGTGAGACGTCTGCAAAGTACGTCGGTGACCCGATCACGATCCCGTCAGCGGCAGCCATCTGTGCAATGCACTCGTTGATGATGTCGTCGTCAAAGACGCACCGCCCGTCCTGGTTTGCAAAGCACTTCCCGCAGGCAGTGCACCCGTGGACTTTCTCCCCGCCGACCTGGACCAGTTCGGTCCGCAGCCCCTCCCCGTCAAGGACTGATAGCACGCGTTTCAACAGCCTTTCCGTGTTCCCGCCTTTCCGCGGGCTTCCGTTGAATGCAACGACTCGCATGATCAGAGTGGTTGAACCGGCATATGATAAAAGCCCCTCCGACGAAGGGGGAGAGAGGGGGATGTTAGCGTTTCATCCAGACATACAGGGATATGGCACTGATGACGGCGGCATTGGCAAGACCGTAGACGAGGAGGTCACCACTGCCGTTTGGCCACACGAGCGACTCGCCGAGGAAGAGGACGGCGAGCGCGATCACAACGAGGCCGAGGAGTTTCTCTTTTAATTCATCGAGGTTGCAGATCTTGAGCCAGCCGGGGAGGGGGGCCTTGGCGATGAAGAGCTCGTAGAGCCCAAGCGCGATGATATAGAAGACCGTTGCGACCAGGAAGAGGTCCACGAGCTCGACAGCAACCGCCATTGCTGCCTTCATGCCCTCGATATCGAGGGAGAAATGGCTGAAGGCAAAGAAAAGGCTGGAGAGGGTGATGGTAAAGCCGTACACGAAGAGGGAAACGGCAAGGAGAGCCGAGCCGAGTACGGCAAGGAGGAAAATGACCCGGCTTACAGGCCCGACCAGGAACATCCCTTTCCCGGGACTCTGCCCACACCGGTCATTTCCCTCCTGCCGGGGCAGGGCTCTCCCTTCTGGCTCTGGTCCCATTCCGATCTCTCCTTCCCCTTTTCCTAAAGATCGCACCTTTTCCTACATAAAGCGGCAGGTGACAGCCCGGGCCATTGGAAAATCGGCTGGTAACCTTGAAAAGGCGGTGTCGCCACCGGATCGTGCAAAAAAGATTCCCCCGGGGGATCTTTTGGTCCCGGCTCACCGGAAAACAGTATACCCCCTCTCCCGGAAGAACCGGGCGACGGCACCCTCCCATTCGTCGTCAGGGAGAGAGTCTATCCCGTCCCGGAACTCTTCCCAGGCCCGTTCAAGCGACGGCCCCTCGAGGTGGAGGTATCGCCTCTCCATGACGCGGGCAACCCTTTGCCCGGATGTATCCAGGACAAGCACCCTCCAGCACCCGTAGTCCCGGCAGGTGCCGGGCCGCGTCCCGTGGACGGTGCACACGGCCTTCCCGCTCGCAGGATCCTGGCGGAGGAAGGGGCAGGGGTCCTGCCAGTGGGCCAGTCTCTCCCCGGAAGAAAAGAGCTTGCGCCAAGGGATAGAGACCTCGACCTCGGTCTCCTCGCCCGTGTAAAGGTTCTCGAAGATGTACCGGAAGGTCCCCCTCTTTTCCCGGACGGCAAAGACCTGCCCCATCACGCTGCAGCATTCCCCGCACTGCTGGCAGAAAAATGGCATCAGCAGGTATTTCTCTCCTCTTCCGATATGGGCATTTGGTTTCTTTGGCCGGGAAGATATTTACCGTCCGGCGGACGAGATGTATGCCATGAAAAAGCTGGAAAGGCCACGGAGGGGCCGGCTTCTCGGCGGTGTCTGCGCGGGAATCGGGAACTCTTTTGATCTCGACCCCGTTCTCGTCCGTATCCTCTGGGTCGCACTCACGGTCGTCTCCATCGGCATCGGCATCATCGTCTACATCGCGGCATGGATCCTGATGCCTGAGGAGGAAGATAAAAGCCCGGACGCCCCCGCTGCCCCGTAAAAGGAGGGGAAGACCAGGATTGCTGCAGGTCACCTCCCCATCGATGCTACCGGACCGGTGCCGGGGTCACGGGAGGTTGCTGCCCCTCCCTAAAAGGGCGGAGGGGAGAGACCCCCGTCTCCCGCGGGGTCTCACGTTCTATTCCCGGGGTTTGTCGACATCTTCGGCGTAGGGCTTGATGTCGATGACCGGAGTCCCGTCCAGGGCATCAAGGCCCCGGACAGTGAGAACGCTGCCGTCGACAGAAACGAGGTCGACGAGGGAGAGGGAGATCGGGTTTGGCCGGTCCGGCGACCGGGTCGCAAACACGCCACGTTCCACCGGGTCGTGGGGAGGGATGGCACGCAGCCTTGTCCGATTGGCCCGGTCGAACCAGCACAGGACAAAGAGGTGCTTCTTTTCCCCGATCCGGTAGAGCCCGTCCTGGAACTCCGGCCGGACCACAATCTCGGAGATGGCAGGTGCAAGCCTCCCCTGCCGGGGTGCGTCCTTCCTCTCGTGGTAGGGTGAACGGACGTGCCCGATGGGCACCAGTTCCAGGGGTTCCGGGTTCATGCTCTACCGGACTTCTCCTGTGCAAGGGAGCAGGGGATGCAGACCCGTCTGCCGCCTATGACCCTTGTCCGTGCATCGGCTACCGGCTCACCGCACTCCTCGCACACGACGGACGCAAAGATCCGTGCGTTTTCTGGTGGATTTTCCGATACGTCGCGGATCTCGAGCAGGTCGCCCTCGGGTACCGAGAGCAGTGACCGCGTCGTTTCCGTCATCATCTCCCGGAACCGGGCAGCCTCGTCCGGGGTCGCAGTCCCGGAAAAGACCTTCCGGCGGAGGTCGTCCATCGCGGATCTCCCCGGCATGCCGGAGTTCCTGACAAGGACCCTGACAGCCCTCCCGGTCTCACGGGAAAAGAAGGTAAACGCGTGTTTGCCATAGTCCCGGATGATGAGGTTTCCCTTCCCTGCCGTGCATCCCGTGACCAGCTGGACTGCGTCCACGCCGCAGGCATCGGTCTCGGCGATGCAGACGAGTTCCTCGTCGTAGGGGCGCATCACCCCGAGAGTCCTCATCGCAGCAGTTGCAACGCGGTACCCGGTCGCAAGGCCAGGACAGGAGTGCCCGTGGAACCGGACACACTCGTCGAAGGTAGTATACGCGGGCCCGTGGCGGGCCCCTTCATGGTTCTCGCACATGTAACTTTTTCCTCCTGGTGATGCTCCTGGTCATGCACCGGTTGGGACCGGGCAGCTCTCCGGGACGACACAGGTCACCCCGCCGAGTTTGCCGATAATGACCGGCAGGCCATAGACCTCCTCGATTGTCTTTGAGGAGATGGTCTCCGGGCCCCCGTGCGCATAGATACGTCCGTTTTTCAGGAAGATGAACCGGTCGGCATACCGGATTGCATGGTTGATATCATGCATCGTCATGACGGCAGAAATGCCGTGTTCGCGCACGACCCGGGCGATCGTCGAGAGGATGGCGACCTGGTTCTTCAGGTCGAGGTTGCTCGTCGGTTCGTCGAGGAGGAGTATCCTGGGTTCCTGCACGAGCGCCCGGGCGATTGCCACCTTCTGGAGTTCGCCCCCGCTCATCTCGTCGATGTATGCGAGGCGCAGGTGGTCCATTGCGAGCCTCCGGAAGACAGCGTCCACCATTTTGAGGTCTTTATCCGTTAAGTCCCACCCGATGTGGGGCTTCCTGCCGAGGAGAACGGCATCAAACGCGGTGAGCCGCCCGGTCTCGATCCGCTGGGGGACATACCCGATATTCCGGGCGATCTCGGCCCCATCCAGCCGGAAGAGTTCCTGCCCGTCAAGGTAGACGACGCCATCCCTTGGCCGCAGTATCCTGTTTAAGCATTTCAAGAGCGTGGTCTTTCCCACGCCGTTTGGACCGAGGATGGCAACGATCTCGCATTTGCCGATCGAGAACGCGATCTCGTGGAGCACTTCCTGGTTGCGGTAGAAGAACGTGAGGTCCTGAATCGAGAGAGTCATCTTCTGTACCCCCTGAGGAGAAGGTAGATGAATACCGGCGCTCCCATGAACGCCGTCAGGACGGCGACCGGAAGGACGTAGGGAGCGACGATGACCCGGGCGACGGTGTCGGAGGCGAGCAGGAGGATTCCGCCCATGAGGCACGAGCCGGGGATGAGATATCTTTGGTCGTCCCCGATGACCCGTCGCACCATGTGGGGGCAGACGAGCCCGACGAACCCGATCACGCCCAGGAAAGCAACAATCACGGCAGATACAAGGGCTGCTGCTACCATCCCGACCAGGCGGACACGCTCGACGTTCACGCCGAGGCCCTTTGCCGTCTCGTCACCGGCATCGATGGCATTGTAATTCCACCGGTTGGCCACGAAGAAGACGGTCGCAGCAGCGACGATGAGGGACATGAACGTAAGTTCCGGCCAGTTCGCCCGCCCGACGTCGCCGAACGTCCAGAAGACGACTGCGGCAAGCTGCGCATCGCTCGAGAAGTACTGGAGGAACATCGTCCCGGCCGTAAAGAGCGACGAGAGGGCGACACCCGAAAGTACCATGACCTCGGGGGAAGCCCCGCGGACCCGCGAGATGAGGAGGATGACAGCAGTCGCAAGGAGGGAGAAGAGGAACGCCATGACCGTGGTGATGTACGGGTTGTTGATGGTGATGGCATCCGCGACCCGGGATTGCATCGTCCCGGTCCCGAGCACGATGACCGAGAACGCTGCCCCAAACGCCCCGGCGTTCGATAACCCGAGAGTGAAGGGGGACCCGAGCGGGTTCCGGAGGATGGACTGCATGGCGACGCCAGCGACGGCAAGGCCACACCCGGCCGCCACCGCCGTGAGGGCCTGGGGGAGGCGGATGTTCCAGATGATCGCGTCCCACCGGTGCGAGACGTTCTGCCCGATCAGGGTCAGGAAGACGTCGGAGAGGGGGATTGCCACTGCCCCGATCGAGACAGAGTAGACGAGGAGGATGAGGAGGATGACGAGGCCCCCGGTCAGCCAGAGTACCTTTCTATGGATGTAGTCCAGGTAGTCTCCCGGGGCTTGTCCATCGGCAAAGTGCATGCGTCGCGACCTCTTCCCACACCGTTTTTTCCTGTCTGTATCACCCAAAAAGCGGGATTTGTGCAAATCCCTGGTTCTTGTACTGGCTGTTCAACTGGGAGAAAACCGGTTTCCCGATGAAGAAGGTGTATATCTCGTCGGCTTTCCTGGCCGGGTCGATGTCCGCGAACCGCTCGGGGTAGAGCACTTTCCCGACGAAGTAGGCATTGGCAAGCACGGTCTCGTAATTCGTGTTGTAGAAATTGTAGGGGAGCACCCCGTAGACCCTGCCCCCTTTGACGGCAGAGAGCCCCTGGAGGGCGGGATCGGTCTTCAGCTCACCTACTGCCCCCTCGTTGTCCAGTTGCAGCGTGCCCACGTCGATGAAGATGAATTCAGGGTCCCATGCGACGAGGGCCTCCTTGGCAATATCCGCGTGGGCCGTCCCCATTCCCCCGGCTACGTTCTTTGCGTGGACCCAGAGGAACGGCGGGTAGGCCGGTTCCGTGGAGATGATCCCGTGAGCTCCGGCAGAACTCACTCCGCCGACGTAGACCCTTTTCTGGTCAGGTTCGGGGATGCCTGCCGTCCGGTTCTCGAGGTCTGCCATGGTTGCCTTGATGTAGGCGATGACCTCCTCGGCCCTTGCCTCTTTCCCGGTGGCTTTCCCCATGACCCGGAGTGCCCCAAACATCTCGGCCTTCTCGGCGTCGTTCCGGAGAGAGCCGTACGGGAATGCGACGACCGGGATGCCGGTCTTCTCCTGGAGCTTGTCGGCATCTGCTGCACTTGTCGCGTAGGCTGTCCCGCTTGACCCGGTCTTGAAGATGACGTCCGGTGCGATCGCGATGATCTTCTCGGGATCGTCCTTGCCCCGGAACTCGCCGATCAGGGGAAGGCCTTTGAACTGTGACCCGTACGCAAGGGCATAGGGCCTCCCCTCGATTGCCTGGTCTTTCTTCTCGATATCATCGACACCGGCGACAAGGTCCAAGCCCCCGAGGTACACGAGGTAGCGCAGGCAGCCGGAGCCGGAACAGACGACCTTTTGCGGCGGGAAGGGGATCGTAACCTCCCGCGAAAAACCGTCCGCGAGGGTGAGGGTCTTTGCCGCAGCGGAACTCTCTGTGGCTTTTTTTGACTCCTGTCCCGTGGTGCCCGTGCACCCGGCGAAAAATGCAAGCCCGGCAACCAGGAAAATGCAGAAGATGAATACGGCTGGTCTTTTCATATTATTTGATTCAATCATTTTACTATTTCAATATAACGAATAAAAATAGATAACAAAGATGTGATTTTAATATGGTAATTAAAATATTATAGTGAAATACAACATTAAGGTATTAATAATTCTCATGATATTGCAAAAAATTTAGCCAATGGGTTAAAAATTTCTGACTTGCTTCGGAATACAGTCAGACACATTCATGAAAACACACAAAATTCACCCCTCGTCATTTCAAGTGTGCACGTTGTATGAATGCAGAGAGAGCCTCTCGCGGTATTGAGCTGGTGAATCCAAAAAAATGTCAATTTTATACGAAATGAATGGTGAAACCGCCGCAGGTATGCCCCTTTAGGGCGGTGGGACTATCCCCCCTGCGGGGATGTGGGGGGCGAGGCAGCCCCCACTTTTGGTTCCCATTTACCCGCACACAATAGCGAAGTTTCCATAAATCATTTTGAACCAAGTCCAACGGATGAAAAAATCCTGGGACATTTTCCCAGGAACCTCCCATGACCGCCCAGCGGTTGAACCCAACAGCAGAGAATTAGCGCAGCGAATTTTAAGGGAACTGCCCTTGATCACGAATCCTGGACCTGACCTTGGGCGGGTTTAATCCCTGTCTATTCCCGGAAAATAAGAAGACCCGGTCGATATCTCCCTACACGTACTCCCGCCACATCCCTCTCGGGACCGTGATCTCGAATCGGGCCCCGGAGCCTTCTGTTCCTGTCTCCCGGATAGACATCCCCGTGATGGAGAGGACCTCCCGGGCCAGGAAGAGACCAAGGCCCGTTCCCTTCCCGTACCCCCTCTCGAAGATATTCTCCTTGTCCTCGGCTGAGATCCCGATGCCATCGTCCTCGATGATGATGACCAATTCTCCCTCCTTCTCTTCGCACCGGACCTGGATCTTCGAGATAGTCCTGCCATACCGGAGCGCGTTATCAATAATCGTATAGAATACCTTCTCGACGAGGGGGTCAGCAAAAATTTCTTTTTTGCACTCCTGGATCTCAAGCGTAACACTACCGAAGAGGAACTGCTTCCCGACCCGGGCAAGGATCCTGGAAACATCATGCCACCGCGGACCCAGGACGCCGAGGTCCTGGTAGTCCTGGGTAAAGTCCAGGATCTGCTGGATAGTCTGAACTGAATTTTCAAGGGTCGTGGCACATTTAACGATGCTGGTATCAGGAGAATGCTCCTTGAGCAGGCTGATGTGGCCGGCGAGGACCGCGACCTTGTTCCGTATATCGTGGCGCGTGATGGCGTTGAGGATGTTTATCTTCCGGTTTGCCTGGATGAGCGCTTCCTGGAGGCGCCTGCGTTCGGTGATATCGCGGAATATGACGAGGAACTTCTTCTTTCCTTCCTCCTCCACGGCGGTCGCCACGACCTCGACATCGATGGGAGTGCCATCGAGGCCGATAAACCTCTCTTCCAGGGGGGGCATGACGGGCATTGGCCCCTCTTTCATCCGGGTGACGCGTGCGATGACATCCTCCCGAAGGTCGGGGTAAACAAAGTCAAGGACCCTCTTTCCGATGAGGGCCGATGGGTCGGATCCTCCCATGAGCGCGATTGCCCGTTCATTCGCATACACGATTTTCTCCCCGTCGTGCATGACCATCGCGTCGAAGATGCTTGAAACCAGGCGCCTGTAGCGTTCCTCGCTCTCCCTGAGACGTTGCTGGTATTCGTTGAGTTCACTGATCATCTGCCTCAATTCTTCTTCCGTGGCCGCTATCTGTTCGAAGGCAGCTGTCAGCTCCGTGTGCTCTTTCTGGAACTTGTCCTCGAGTTGCCTTTTCTCCGTGATATCGATCAGCATCGCAAAGGATCCCCGGAATCTCCCCTTCTCGTCAAGGAGGGGGGTCGCAGAGACGTGCATGATCCGGGTCGACCCGTCCCGGTGGATAAACTTCCGCTCGTATTCGCCGGGCACACCAGTCATCCGCTCCCGGAGATTGCTCCAGGTATCAGAGAGTTCTTCCCTGGCCATGAACGCGTAGATCGGTCGCCCCTGCATCTCCACGGGCGTGTACCCGAGGAGCTCGGCCATCCGGGGGTTGACGTAGGTAGTCCGGAAATTTTCATCCATGGCCCATATCCCCTCGTGCGACGTCTCGACGATCCGGCGGAACTTCTCCTCGCTCTCCTGGAGTGCCCTCTCCTTTTTGAGGTGCTCTGTGAGGTCCGTTGCAATCGAGAGCACCACGGGCTGGTTCATGAAACGGGTCAGTTTCACATAGACGTGCAGGGGGATGGTGCTCCCGTCTTTGCGGAAATGAGAGACGGTGAATGATGCCTCTCCCGTCTCCCTGAGATCCTGCATGCGCTGATCGATGAGGGCTGCACTCTCCGGGGTGTCAACGTCACGCATAGTCCGTGCCATGAACTCCTCGCGTGTAAACCCATGGAGGTCAAACGTCTTCTGGTTGGCATACAGGAACTTTCCTTCAAGGTCGTGAATGATTACGGAAACCGGGGCATTGTCGAGGACCTGTGCCATCACCTGTGCCTGTTCCTCGGCCTTGACCCTCTCGGTGATATCGCGGATCGATTCAATCGCGCCAACGACCTCGCCTGATTCATCGATGAGGCGGCTGGCCTTGCCCCAGTAATGGTGAACATGCCCGTTCTTTCCTACCGTGACGATTTCCCCGGTGAGGGCTGTCCCGTCCCGGTTCGTGTAGAGGTACTTCTCCCTCTCGAACTCTTCATCGGGGGAGATGACGAGGTCAACCAGCATAGGCCGGGGTTCTCCGTAAAAAGCAAGGCCGTGGCTGAAATTTCCCTTCCCCAGGACCTGTAATGCACTGGTACCGGTCATCTCCTCCATTCCCCTGTTCCAGGTTATCACTCTTCCATCCCGGTCGATGGCAAACGTGGCGTCCGGAAGAAAGTCTATAATGTCAGAGAGCCTTTTCCGGGACTCGATAACGGCCTGTTCTGCCCTTCTCCGCGTGATTGCCTGGCGGACCTTGTGGGCGAGCTCAACGAACTGGCTCCTTGGGTCTCCCCCTTTCTGGATGTAGAAGTCCGCGCCGGCGTTCAGGGCTTCGATGACGACCTCTTCCCTCCCCTTCCCGGTAAAGATGACAAAAGGGATTTTGTCTCCTCTCGACCGCAGGGCATTGAGGAGGTCAAGACCAGTCATGGACGGCATCTGGTAGTCCGAGATGACGGCATCGAATGTTTTTCTGTCAAGGAGACCAAGGCCTTCCCTTGCCGAATCGGCGACCTCCACGGAAAAATCACCCATCCGTTCGAGGAACGTCTTTCCCAGGAAGAGGAGGTCCCGGTCATCGTCCACATAGAGGATAGAATACGGTTTGGGGTGAGACATCTCTGGTGAAAAATACACACTGGGGGATTATTAAACGTTCACTGTGAACCCATATCATCCCACCGGGCAGGATTATTGCCCTTATTTTCCCCAAAAGCCAGGTTTATCAGGAAGGGTGACCGAACTAGGACCCATGCCGGATGCATCGTACATCATCAAGGCGGCGGGGCTGATGGACTGGGTGCTTCCCGGGAGGAAGTACCCCGGCGTCCTGCCAGAAGGGGTCCGCGACTACTACTGTTACACGCGGGACGGGGGGCACTCGCTCCTCGTCGTGCTCGAAAACGAGTACCGGCACGGTGCTCCCCCCGAGAGGTTCGTTGTTCCTGCCCCCGTGAAGATGGTGCTGCGGGAGGGATACCGGTTGCAGGACGGTTACCTCTGGGCAAACCTTCCCTATACGAAGGACGTCGGGCTCGCCGTCAAAGACGAGGACATCGAGTACTAGGGGAGTGGCAGGGCATTTCCAGGGAACAGGTCGACACCTTGGGGATGGTTCTGCCGGGCCAAGATGACTGGATCCCGACGAAATGACAACCTTTTTTTTTTCCTGGAGCAGAAAAAAAACAGGTAAAGGACTGATCGAAAGCATGAGATTCTTGTGCGGCCTCGCCATTTCCCTGGTTGCCTGCGCGTTGCTCTTCATTTTCGTGCTTGCGCCGGGGTGCATGGAACAGCAGCCTTCCGGGCAGAAGGTGGTATCCGGATGCCCCGAGGGAGACCTCCTCCTCCTGACCGAAGAGGTATACCCGTATGCCTATATGGACAGTGCCGGGACGCTCACGGGGACATCCGTGGGAGTCGTCCGGGAAATGGTGCAGCGCAGCGGGTGCAGTGCCCGGATTGAGGCCCATCCCTGGAACACGTCGCTTGGGATGGCCCTTGCGACACCGGGGGCCGCGCTCTTTCCCACCGCCCGGACGCCGGAGAGGGAACAGCTCTTCCTCTGGGTCGGCCCCATCGGGACGTTCGAATACGTCCTGTATGCCAGGAACGACTCTGGTATCCGCCTGGAGAGCCTCGAAGCCGCCCGGGCTGCAGGCACGATTGCCGTCGTCGAGGGAGATGCCCGGCACACGTTCCTTACCGCGAACCGTTTTTCTGATATCAGGACGTTTCCAACCGATGCCGAGGCACTGGCAGCACTGGAGAACCGGTCGGTTGCCCTATGGCTCGGCTCTTCCGCGGCAGCACCCGGAATCCTCTCGCAGGCGGGAGTTGCGGACGGAACGATCGTTCCCGTCTACACTCTCCACGCGGTAGACCTGTACCTGGCGTTCCAGAACAAAACGAGCCCCGGTACCGCAAAGAGGTTCCAGGAGATCCTCGATGGCATGAAGGCAGACGGGACATACGCCCGTCTCACCACCCCGCCTGGTGCAACCGTTACGGCAGCGCCCTCGCCTGGAACAGGAGGAAAAATCCCTGCAACGAGCCTCCTTTCTGCCCTCTCGTCGCTTCTGGGAACCCGCATGCACGGGATCTCTGCTGCCCTGGAATCGCTTGCCCTCACGTCTGACCTCCGGTCAGGGGACTGGGAAAGGGTCCGGCCAATCCTGGTGCGCCTCGAGTCCGGCCACCCGGAAGCCCGGTTCTGGTATGCCCGGCCCGACGGCTCGTACTACACGACCGTGGACAACCTCACCAGCACAAACATCCGCGACCGGCCCTACTTCCCGACCGTCCTTGCAGGAAAGACCTCGATCGGGACGGTCGTTTTGAGCAAAACGACCGGGAAATACACGGCGATCATCGCCGTGCCCGTGATGTCGGGTGGAAATGTCACGCAGGTCCTCGGGGCATCGGTGTACTGCGACAGCCTTGAAAAGGCGCTCGTCAGTTCGCTGCCCCTCCCGGACGGTTACTCCTTCTTTGTCCTCGACAGCGAGGGAAACACGGTGCTCGATTCGCTTCCCGACAGGACTTTTTCGCTGGCCGGTGACCGGGCAGCCATCGCGGCACTCATGGCCCGTGATGAGGGCGAGATCTCCTACCGCTTCGAGGGCTCACCGTACAGGGCAGCTTTCACAACCGATGGGGTGACCGGCTGGAAAGTCGCGGTCGCCTGGAGGGAATAAAAAACTCTTCACTATTTTGAGTGCGTAGATAGGAATCAAAAGGGGGGTGTTTGTCGCCCCCACACTTCCCCATGGGGATTTTTACGCCGGTCCCCCGTCCCCGAGTGCCTCCCTGCTCCGCATCTGGTAGAGGACCATCGGGTCCATCTCCTGGAATGTCTCGGGACCGGTCCGCATGATGACCGTTTTTATCCCGCTGTTCACGATCATCTTGGAACAGAGGAAACAGGGCCAGATCCGTGTCATTTCCCCGGTCTCGACCTCGAAACCGGCGAGGTACAGGGTACAGTTGCGGGCGAGCTTTCCCGCCTGCAAGAGGGCGTTCATCTCGGCATGGACGCTCCGGCACCGCTCGTAGTTGGACCCGGACGGGATGTTGTGGTCCTTTCTCCAGCACCGGCCGAGTTCTGTACAGTCCATTTGTTTCCGCGGAGCCCCCGTGTACCCCGTGGAGACGATGGTGTGGAACTCGTCGACAATGATCGCCCCGAAGTTACGGCGAAGGCACGTCCCCTGGTGTGCGCACCGGAGGGCAAGGTCAAGGAAGTACTGGTGACGGTTGGTCCGCATGCTGGATCAGTATATCGGGGATACGGCTCTTAAACCCCGTGGAAGCGAGGGCCCCGGGTGGGCTGCCCGATGGTCTCCAGGGCCTCCTGGATTTTCTTAACTCTCCCCTGCAACCGCGGAGAGAAACTCTGGCGTGACCCGACCCTTCTTCCCGACGACCGATTTCCGGGCGACCCATGCTGCATGTGCCGGGAGGAGGAAGCTCTCCCGTATGATATCAAGGCCCCCCTCGGAAAAGTCAAGGGGCGTGAGGGGGACTGACGGGGTGTCGCGCGAAGGAGTGCACGAGACGGGAATGACCCGGAGCCTATCCCCCTCCTCTCCGACGACCAGTGCCGGCCGCACCTTCTCCTGGCCGGAATCCGCAATCCGGAGTGACACGAGAACAACGTCTCCCTTCATGAACCGGGACATCCCACTCCCCGGGGGAAAAGATCAAACGGAAAGGGAATAATACCTGCCGGCAGATCAGAAACCGGTGGAAAAATGCTGCCGGAAAATGGGGGAAGGGGGTCGGTTCAGGCACTGTATGTCTGGTAGTTCTCCTGGATCTCTGCTTCCGTCAGGCCGCGGTTATAGAGGGCAAAGGAGCCGATCGAGCCCTTGTAGTAGAACGGGTATGCGGTTGAGGCCTGCTTCCCCATGGTCAGGGGATGGGAGTTATTCTTCAACCGAACCTCGGGGATCTGGGCGGGGTTCGTAATTTTACTTTGGCCTGGCACGTTCGACTGGTAGTAACTAAACGACCGCGGGACACCGTTCACGTATATCTTGGGTTTCCCCCCGTCCACGACGAGGTCCACGTAACTCCACGAGCCGGCGGTGATGGCAGTCGCGTCTGTCATGATATGGTAGTGCTTTGCCGGATCTTCCCTGTCATCCCACTCGAAGTATATCCTGTCGCCGATGAGGTAGAGGTCGTAATTCTTGTCTTCCCTGCTCGAACTGATCTGGAGTCCCTTGCCGATCACCTGCTTCCAGTAACCGGAGCTGAGGTAATTTTGTGGTGCGGGAATATCTGTCGGGTTTAACCATAACGAGATTGTGAGGTCGCCAGTGAAGGTGAGGGTGGGGTCATCGGCAAATTCGACCCAGTCGTCAGTCCCATCAAAGGAGAGGTAGCTCATGTTCATCGGGGCGCCCGTATTTCCCTGGATGGGGTTTCCGTTGATGCTGTAGTCAAGGGGGGTACAGTCCGTCCGAAAGACCCCGGCACCCGGTGTCCCTCCCGCAGTGGCATACGCAGTCGTCCCTTTCGTGATCCGTGCCCGGTCATCGCTCGAGATGAGGAGGTTTGCTTCCGGGTCGATGAGCTGGATCACCCACGCCCCGGTCGCAAACGGCTTGAGCCGTCCCGTGGGTGCCCTGTCAGAGACGATGTAGTCGCAGAACGATGAATAGCCGCTCGAGTTCGGGTAGATGTAGAGGGTTTTTCCCTCGAGGTTTCCCCCCGCGATGAAGGGCGTCGGGTACAGGGTCCTCCCGTCCGGCGTGACCACCTTGATCAACACTTCCTTGCCCGAGACAGGGGGGATTCTGCCCCGCGAAATGGAAGGGTTCGGCCTCCCTGATGGTGAGGGCCACGATCTCCATCGGGAGCCCGCCGGGCTGGATGATCTCCTCTGCTTTTGCCTCGCTCGCGATGTACACGGTATGGTGAAGGATGGACAGGTACCCCATGAAAACCGACCAGAGGACAAGGGCAATCCCGATGACGAGGATGACCATGAGGATGACGCTGACTGTTGAGCTGATCCCGCTCTCCGGCTCCTGAATCCTGCCGTTCACTTTTTCACCCGGTTGACATCATTTTAAACTTCGGGATAAATAAAAATACGTGAATCACATGAAAGTTCGAGGTATTCGTCTGATGCAGGTTCAAAACGGAAAGGGACTGCAGAGGGTCATTTCCGTCCTTTCCCTGGCAGTCCTTGCTCCCTGCTGGCTTGCAACCGCCGCATCTGCCCTCGCTCCCCCGGATGCGGCGTCAAACCCGGAGACGATAGCCATTGGTGACACTCTGGCGACAAGCACCCCGGTACCATCCCTGGCCGGACCGGGTCAGATGCCAGGCATCCCGTTCCCGGTGTGGACCGCACTCGGGATCGTCATGATCGTGGGCGCGGTCGTGGCGTTCCTCATCCTCCGGCAGCAGAAGACCTACGAGCCCCGGGCAAAACGGCTCCGGAAATGACAAAAAAGGTGTCAATTGAACTGGCGGGGTGGGTCGAGAGGGACGGGGTGGTCCTCTCGCCCGGCGAGCTCGGTGCCCTCCTCCCGGAAGACCCCCTCGCCGCCTCGTCGTTTGGTGGCGAGTTCTCCCTCGCGTGGGACGGCTACCGTGCAAGGGACGCCCTCGGCATCGTCCCGGGACCGGCCCCCCCCGGGACAATCCTTGCGGGGGACCGCGTCATCGGGAAGGTTGCCCCCTGTTTCAGGGAGACCGGCCTTTTGGAGGCAATCGTGACGGCAGTCCGGCTCCGGAGCGACAGGGGTATCGTCGCGCTGTCCGGCGGTGTCGACTCTGCCCTCGTTGCCGCGATCGCCCGCCTGCCCTGCATCGTTGCAGGGTTCGAGGGGAGTTCTGACCTTGCAGGGGGCACGGAGGTTGCCCGGCTGCTCGGCCTTGACTGCACGCAGGTCATCGTGACACCGTCCGACCTGGAAGACGCAGTTGCCAGGGTGCTTTGCCTCATCCCGGAGAAAAATCCCCTCGACCTCTCGATTGCGCTCTGCTGGCACTTCATCGCACGCTCCGCCCGGGAAGCAGGGTATGACCGCGTCCTCTCCGGCCAGGGAGCAGACGAGCTCTTCGGGGGATACAGCCGGTACCTCGGGGGCGGCGACACCGATGCGCTCCTTGCGGCTGACTTTGCACGCCTGCCGGGGCAGGTCGCCCGGGACCAGGCCGTTACCGGAGCGGAAGGGCTGCTCCTCTCCTACCCGTACCTGGATGCACGGGTCATTGCAGCGGCAGCCGCCATTCCCGCCGGGGAGAAAGTCTCGGGCGGTGTCCGGAAACGTGCCCTCCGGGAAGTTGCAGGGAAATTTCTTCCTCCCGGTATTGCCGGGAGGGAGAAAAAGGCCATGCAGTACGGGAGCGGGATCTGGCGTGAGCTCCAGAAGTTTGCGAGGAGGAAGGGGTGCCGCACGGTAGGAGAATTCCTCGCGCGGGTAGCGTGATGACGCACCCGGTGAGGGTAAGGCCAGGAAGGTCCCTTTTTTGAAAAATACGTGCGGGATGAAAAATTTTCATCAACATCGGGATACCTCCCCGGGCTGATCACGTCCCCCGTGGGCCCGGCACACTACCACAATGGTTTTAAAAGGAAGGGGGGAGGGTACTTATTCTCATACGGGTGGACATTCCCGGGAAGAGTGAGAAGGGATGATCACAGAAAGAGACGTGGAACATATCGGGACGCTTGCCGACATCGCGATACTCCGGGAGGAACTCGAGGAATTTACCACAAGTTTCAATAAAATTCTCGAATACTTCGATATCCTCGACCAGGTCCGGGGGGAGGGCACGGGAGAGGAGGGGGCTGCCAACGTCTTCCGCGAGGACGAGGTCATCACCTCTCTCTCCCAGGACGAGGTCCTCTCCAATGCGGGGGAGACAGAAGACGGGTTTTTCCGGGCACCGCGGGTGATGTGATGGCCGGACGGACACTCTCGTTCCATCCCGATGACAGGTTCCATGCCTTCCTGCGCACTGTCCCCGACCCTGCCTTCGGGGAGGGGAGACTCTCAGGCATGCCCGTTGCCGTCAAGGACAATATCTCGACAGCCGGCATCGAGACGACCTGCGCTTCCCGCATCCTTACGGGCTACGTTCCCCCCTTTGATGCAACGGTCGTCTCCCTCCTCAAGAAGGAAGGGGCGGCCATCGTCGGCAAGACCAACATGGACGAGTTCGGCATGGGGAGCACGACAGAGAACTCGGCGTTCGGCCCGACGAAGAACCCGCGGGACGAGACCCGGGTCCCCGGCGGGTCGTCCGGCGGGAGCGCCGCGGCAGTTGCCGCAGGACTCGTCCCGCTCGCGCTTGGGACAGACACCGGCGGGTCCATCCGCTGCCCCGCAGCCTTCTGCGGCATCGTCGGGCTCAAGCCCACCTACGGGCGGGTCTCCCGGTACGGGCTTGTCGCCTATGCAAACTCCCTCGAGCAGATCGGGCCGATGGCAGCTGACGTCCCGCACGTTAACCTCCTCATGAGCGTGATTGCAGGATACGACCCAAAAGACTCCATGTCTCTTGACGCCCCCTATTTCCACACCCCGTCCATGGATGTCAGGGGGACGCGGATCGGGGTCCCCGAGGAGTTCTTTGGGGAGGGCGTCGACCCCCGGGTCGCATCCGTCGTCTGGGACGCGATCTCCCTCCTCGAGCGGAAAGGTGCAGAGATCGTCACGTGCCGGATGCCGTCCATGGCGTATGCGCTGGCCGCGTACTACGTCACGTGCATGAGCGAGGCGAGTTCCAACCTTGCCCGGTACGACGGGATCCGGTACGGTCCCCCGGTCGACGTCAAAAAACCCTGGCACGAGGCGTTCCAGGAACGGCGGCGCGAGGGCTTCGGCATCGAGGTCAGGCGCCGGATAATGCTCGGGACGTTTGCCCTCTCGTCCGGGTACTACGGGAAGTACTATGCCAAGGCCCAGGCAGCACGCCAGAACGTCCGGAAGGACTTCCAGCGCCTCTTTACAGAGGTCGACGTCCTTGCCGGGCCGACGATGCCGACCGTTGCGTTCCGGTTCGGGGAGAAGAGCGACCCCCTCTCGATGTACCTCTCTGACATCCTCACCGTCCCGGCAAACCTTGCCGGCATCCCGGCGATCTCTGTCCCGTGCGGAAAGGTCGAGGGGCTCCCCGTCGGACTGCAGATCATGGGCCGGTGGATGGAGGACGAGCGTGTCATCGACGTCGCCTACGCCTACGAGCAGGGGGGAGGCCCATGAACGTGATCGTCGGTCTTGAGATCCACTGCCAGCTCGATACGAAGACCAAGCTCTTCTGCGGCTGCTCGACAGACTACCGCGACGACGAGCCAAACACCCACGTCTGCCCCGTCTGCCTGGGACTGCCCGGCTCCCTCCCGGTGATCAACAGGAAGGCGGTCGAATACGCACTCCGGGTCGCAAAGGCCCTCCACTGCACCGTGCCGGAAGAGTCGGTCTTTGCCCGGAAGAATTACTTCTACCCCGACCTCGACAAGGGGTTCCAGATCACCCAGTATGACAGACCCCTGGCCGTGTCAGGATACCTGGACATCGAGGGGGACGAGGGGGAAAAGAGGGTCCGCATCACACGGGTCCACATGGAAGAAGACCCGGGAAGGCTCGTCCACAAGGGCGGGATGGACAGGCCACGCTACTCCCTTGTGGACTACAACCGGGCGGGCATCCCGCTGATCGAGATCGTGACCGAGCCGGACCTCCGGTCCCCGAAGGAAGCCCGCAGGTTCCTCAACAAGCTCCGGGCAACCCTCGAATACCTGGGTGTCTTTGACAGCGAGAAGGAAGGGTCCCTCCGCGTGGATGCCAACGTGTCCCTGGAGGGGAGCGAACGCGTGGAGATCAAGAACATCACGTCGTACAAGGGCGTGGAAAAGGCCCTCACGTTCGAGGTCACCCGCCAGAAGAACGCACTCCGCCGGGGCCAGAAGATCGTGCGCGAGACCCGCCACTTCGTCGAGGCGCGGGGGGTCACCACATCGGCCCGGAGCAAGGAGATGGAACAGGACTACCGGTACTTCCCCGAGCCCGATCTCCCGCCGGTAAGAGTCGCCGGCTGGGTCGACGGGATCGTTCTGCCCGAGCTCCCGGACGCCCGGCGCCAGCGGTTTATGGCCCAGTACGGCTGCTCCCTCATCCATGCACGGACACTGACCGGTGACCTGCGACTCGCGGATTTCTACGAGAAGGTCGCAGCGGGCACCGATCCCGTCCTTGCGGCAACGTGGGTCGCCGACACGCTCCTTGGCGAGCTCAATTACCGCGACATGCCGGTCGCGGCGGTCCCGAGCGACACTTTTGCCGAACTCGTCGCCCTCGTCCAGGAAAAGAGCGTCACCGACCGGAACGCGGTCGAAGTCCTGCGTATCCTCCTTGACCAGATCAAAGAGAAAGGCAGCTGCGAGGGTCCGCGGGCATGCGTCGAGAGGCTGGGGCTGCGCATCATCGGAACCGGGGCCCGGGAGGGAGACGATCCCCTGGCCAGCGCCGCACGCGAGGCCATTGCGGAAAACCCCCGGGCAGTCGAGGACTACCGGGCCGGCCGCAAGGAGGCCCTCAACTTCCTGGTCGGGCAGGTCATGAAGAAGACGAGGGGATGTGCAAAGCCCTCTGACGTCAACGCCGTCCTCATCCGGCTCCTGTCCGGGGAGGAATGAGGCACCTATGCACCTCGTCGTCGCGGAAAAGAACATCTCGGCACGGAGGATTGCCTCGATCCTCGCGGGCAAACAGAAAGTCACGGAAAGCAGGGACGGCGGGATTGCACGGTACACATTCGACGGGACGGTCGTCGTCGGCCTCAAGGGGCATGTCGTCGAGGTTGACTTCGTGGAAGGGTACTCGAACTGGCGGAGCGAGTCCCGGACCCCCCGGAGCCTCATCGATGCCCCGACCACGAAAGTCCCCACCGAGAAGAAGATCGTTGCCCTTCTCCAGAAACTTGCAAGAAACGCCACGAGGGTGACGATCGCGACAGATTTCGACACGGAGGGGGAACTCATCGGGAAGGAGGCCTACGAACTCGTCCGGGCCGTAAACCCGTCCGTCCCGGTCGACAGGGTGCGGTTCTCGGCGATCACGCCGGAGGAGATCCGCAATGCCTTTGCCCACCCGACCACGATCGACTTTGCCCTTGCATCGGCCGGCGAGGCACGCCAGGTCATCGACCTCATGTGGGGGGCCTCCCTGACACGCTTCCTCTCGCTCGCGGCAAAGAGGGGGGGATCAAACATCCTCTCCGTCGGGAGGGTGCAAAGCCCCACGCTCGCGATGATCGTCGACCGCGAACGCGAGATCGAGGCATTCCGGCCCGAGAAGTACTGGCAGCTCCACCTCCTGACGGAAAAGGCGGGAGAACAGATCGAGGCCCGGCACACCACGTCCCGTTTCCACGAGTACCAGGAGGCAGTGGCTGCACGGGACCGGACGGTCCCCCCCCTCACCGTCACGGAAGTCCGGGAGGGGACGAAAGTCGACCGGGCACCCTCTCCCTTTGATACGACCTCGTTCATCGTCGCCGCGGCCCGGCTCGGTTTTTCTGCCGCCAACGCCATGCGGGTTGCCGAAGACCTCTACATGAACGGGTACATCTCCTATCCCCGCACCGACAACACGGTCTACCCGGCAACCCTTGACCTCTCCCATGTGCTGGCCTCCCTCCTTCCGACGGTCTTTCATCCCGACGTGGAATGGGTGATGGCCAACAGGAGACCGGTCCCGACGAGGGGCCAAAAAACGAGTACCGACCACCCCCCGATCCACCCGACCGGGCCGGCACGCCGGGAAGAACTCGGTGAGGAGAGGTGGAAACTGTACGAACTGGTCGTCAGGCGGTTCCTTGCAACACTCTCGCCCGATGCCCGCTGGAAGACGATGAAGGTCATGCTCTCGGCAGGGGGCGAGCCCTATACCATCACGGGAGGCCAGATCCTCGAGCCGGGGTGGCGGAAAGTCTACCCCTACAGTGCGGCAACCGAGTCTCTCCTGCCGGGTTTCAGGCAAGGTGAAGTCCTCCCGATCCGCGAGGTCAGGATGGAGGAGAAGGAGACCCAGCCCCCGCCGCGGTATACCCAGAGCCGGCTTATCCAGAGGATGGAGGAACTGGGCCTTGGAACCAAGAGCACGCGGCACGAGGTCATCCAGAAGCTGGTCTCCCGCAAGTACGTGGAAGGGAACCCCCTGCGGCCCACCCTGGTCGGGAGGGCCGTGATCGAGAGCCTCGAGAACCATGCCGATACTATCACGCGGCCCGAGATGACCCAGACCCTTGAGAGCCACATGCAGCAGATAAAGGAGAGGGCGAGGAAGAGCGACGAGGTCGTCCAGGAGTCGCGGGGGATGCTCCACCAGGTCTTTGACCAGCTCGAGGCCCACGAGCAGGAGATCGGGGAAGATATCAGGGACCAGACCGCCGAGGAACTCAAAGTGGGTCCCTGCCCGGTCTGCGGGCATGACCTGCGGATCCGGCACATGAGGGGCCAGAACCAGTTCATCGGGTGTACCCACTACCCGGAGTGCACATTTAACATCGGCCTGCCGTCGGCAACGTGGGGGTATGCCGTCCGGACAGAGACCGTCTGCCCGGAACACGGCCTCTCCCACGTCCGGCTCGTCCGGAAAGGTTCCCGTCCCTGGGACCTGGGGTGTCCCCTCTGCTCCCAGCTCCGCTCCCTTGGCGAGAACATCGCAATGATCCCCTCGGCAGGACCCGATCTTGTGGAGAAGATGGCCCATGCGCACCTCTACTCCGTCCAGGACCTCCTCCAGACACCTGCCGACCAATTGGCCGACCTCCTTGGGATCCCGCGGGAAAAGGCCGCTGCTATCCAGAATGAGGCCAAAGACCTCCTGCAGCTGCTCCGTGCCCGGTCCGACTGCAGGAAGTTCGTCCGGTCCCTCATCGTGCCCCGCCGGGGCAGGAGTCCCGGGGGTATCCTCAAGAAACTTGCCGCGGCCGGGATCAACAGCATCGGTGACCTCGTCCGGGCAAACCCAACCCTCCTCGGCGAGGCCGGGCTCTCCGAAAAAGAGATCGCTGACCTCCAGGGGGAGGCACGAAAAGAGAGTGGTATGCGACAGATGAAGGAGGCGGGGATTCCCGCGGCGAGCATGAAAAAATACATTGAAGCAGGTTTCTGCACGCCGGAATCGCTCCTTTCCGTCCATCCCCTCTTCATTGCCCAAAAAACAGGGATCTCCCCCGACACGGTCTTCCGGCACGTGGAACTGGCCGCCCGCCACCTCGGCAGAAAAGCCCCGCCGCGGGTCAGCCGGGCGAAATACGCGAAGGGAAGGGCAGAGCTCCTTGCCATCCCCGGCCTGACGCCTCCTATTTACGACTCCCTCCTCGCCTGCGGGGTCTACGACCTTGAAACACTCCACGAAGCGGACGCGTCCCGGCTCGCGGCCGGGTGCGGGCTCTCCCCCGACACGGTATCTGCCCTCCGGAAAGCGGCACCCCGCACAAAGAAGAAGAAGTCCAAGGATGATATCATAGTCATCTGAGAGGGAGACTGCCGATGCACATCAACTGGAAGAGCTGGACCCACGTGACCAAACTTGATCCCGAAAAACACCTCTCCCCCGAGCAGATCCGGGGGGTCGTGACGAGCGGGACAGATGCCCTGATGCTCTCCGGGACGCTGAACGTCACCCGGGAGAACACAAAAGAACTCCTGCACCAGGTCGCAGAATACGGCCTCCCCCTCGTCCTTGAGCCAGCCGGCCCGGAAGTTGTCATCAGGGACGGTATTGACCTCCTCTTTGTCCCGAGTGTCCTCAACACAAGAAACGTCGAATGGATCGTGGGAAAGCATACCCAGTGGGTGCTGCAGCAGGAGATCGAGTGGGACCGCGTTGTCCCGGAGGCGTACATCGTCCTCAACCCCAATTCCTCTGTCGGTAAGGTCACGGCAGCCCAGTGCACCCTCTCGCCAAAAGAGGCCGCTGCATTCGCAACGGTCGCCGACCGCTACTTCCACTTCCCCATTGTCTACATCGAGTACTCGGGGATGTACGGCGACCCGGCGATCGTCAGGGCGGTGTGCGAGGCCCTCGACACCTCGGTCCTCTACTATGGCGGGGGGATCGACTCGCCCGAGAAGGCCGCGGAGATGGCACGGTTCGCCGATACCATTGTGGTCGGGAACGCCGTCTACGAGAAGGGGATCGACGTCCTGCGGGCAACCGTCAGGGCCGTTATCTAAAAAGGGGCGGGGTGGCCACTCCCTTCGGGACAGGGAACGATGAAAGCGCCGGTAGACTATCGCGGAGATAACGAGCCGGATGCCTGATATCAGTTTTGTCCTCGTCCAGCCGCTCTACGAGGGGAACGTCGGTTTTTCCGCACGGGTAATCAAGAACTTCGGGTTCTCCCGTCTCGTCCTGGTTGACCCCTGTCCCCTGGGCGACGACGCCCTTGCCCGGGCCGCACACGCATCCGACGTCCTGAAATCGGCCCGGGTCTGCTCCCTCGAGGATATGTTTTTGGAAAGTGACATCACGGTGGCGACCACCGGCGAGGTTGGAAAGACTATCTGCCACCCGATGAGGATGCCCTACTGTTCCCCGAAAGAGCTCCGGGAGATGATCGGGGACGTCGCAGGGACCGTCTCTATCCTCTTTGGGCGTGAGAACTGGGGTCTGAACAACGAGGAGATACGGCGGTCTGACATCGTGTGCACGATCCCGACGTCGCCGGACTACCCCATCCTCAACCTCTCGCACGCCGTTGCCATCATCGCGTACGAACTTGCCGGCCTCCCCCGCGGCGAGTACCTGCTCGCCGGCAGGGAACAGATGGAGCACCTCTACCGGCACATCGATCAGTACCTGACCCTCATCAACCACCCGGCCTTCAAGCGGGAGGGGACCATGCTCATGATGAGGAGGATCTTCGGGCGGGCCCGGCTCACCGCCCGAGAGGCATCGACCCTCCACGGCCTCATGCGGCGGTCCGAGTGGCACATCAGGCATGACCCGAGAGCCGGGAGTCCTCCCGGGGAAGACGACATGGAGGATTCCTAATAGGGAGCTGCAAGGTCCGGATAGCAGGGGGACAGGCCTCCCGGCGCTCCGAAAAAAAACGTGTTGGATACGCGGAAGATAGAGCAGAACGAGGAGCAGGGACCGGGACAAAGAGAGAAAAAGCATCTCCACGGGGAGATTTTTTGGGGAGGGACAAACCGGATAATTATTGGGGCGGCAAGCCCGACAGAGTTACCATGAAAGGTGCGCTTGGTGTGGGCCTTGCCTGCCTTGTACTGGTTGTTGCCCTCTCTTCCTCGGGGTGCAGCACGCCCGGGCCCGCCGGTGCGGTGCCAGAGGTCACCACGCCGGCTGAACTGGCAGGGTTCGTCACACATGCCGCAGAATACGCCCGGTCTGTTGGGAGAGAGGCGGCCATTGCCACATTTTCCCAAAGGACCGGGCCGTTCTCCCGGGGAGACCTCTATATTTATGCGTACGACAATAACGGGACGCTCCTTGCACACCCCTACCAGGAGGAGGCCGTCGGGACGAACAGGCTCAACTGGACCGATAGCCGGGGCCTGCCCGTCATCCGCATCGGTGCCCACGTGGCAGCCCACGGGGGCGGGTTTATCGCATATCTCTACCCGGCACCGAATTTGGGCCCGATAAACGAGTCGCACCGGGAAACGTACGTCCCGAAGATCGGGTACGTCTGCCCGGCAGGCGGGGACCTGTGGGTCGGGTCGGGCCTGTACTTCTCTGACCTCGCGGGCATGGGGCCACGGGGGATGCCGCCTGCCGTCGAAAAAATGACGGACCTTGTCAGACAGGGGGCAGAATTTGGCCGGTCCCACGAGGACGGGGAGGCCTTTGCCGCGATATCGAATGCCTCGGGGATGTTCGTGGACGGGGAGGGACACTACCTGTACGCGTACGACTATAACGGGACACTCCGTGCGCATCCCCATCTCCGGGAAGCGATCGGGACGAACCTGATGGCGCGGAAGGACCCCTTCGGCATGGAAAACATCCGTGCGCTCGTGGAGACGGCCACATCGGGCGGAGGGTTCATCGTCTTCGTCTGGCCCAACCCCGCACGGGGGAACAGGGATGAGTTGAAGATCGGGTACGTCCTCCCGGTCAACGACCGCTGGTGGGTTGGCTCCGGGGTGTACTTGAGTGAAATCACGGGCGTGGACACCTCTTTTCCCCCTCCCTGAAACGGGGTGCCGGGTTTTTCCCGGCGGAGGTCTTCTCCCGGCAAAAGACACGTCCCGGGGGAGACACGGGGACCGGAGGGAAGGGAGGGAAGCCCTAATACCCTTCCCCGTTCCATTTTTCTCCCATGATCCTCGTTGACTGGCAGATCATGGACAGGGTCAGGAGAGGTTTTATCACCGTCGAGCCCTTTGACCCTGGCCTGGTCCAGCCGAATTCTCTCGATATCCGGCTTGGAAATCACTTCGTATGGTACGAGGGGGGCGACGCGGTCATTGACCCCTACGTGGCAGAGACAGTCTGCCGGGGCACCCGCGAAACCGTCGCGGACTCGATCGTCCTTTCCCCCGGCCAGTTCATGCTCGCCGAGACCCTGGAGGTCATCGGCCTCCCGGACAACATCGTCGCGAGCATCGAAGGCAAGAGCAGTATCGCCCGGCTCGGGGTCGAACTGCACCAGACCGGGGGGTGGATCGATGCCGGGTTCCGGGGCTCGATCACGCTCGAGATGTGCAACGTGAACGCACGACCCGTGCGGGTATACGCCGGGATGCCGATCGGTCAACTGGTGTTCTACCCGACCGAAAAGGCTCTCTCCCCCTACAACGTCAAGAAGGATGCCAAGTACATGGACCAGAGGCAGGCAACGCTCTCGCGGTACCACCAGAATATCAGGGATATCTGAATGGGTATATACCGGATGAAATCAGATAAGGTAGGGATGAATCCGAGAGGGATGGAGCGAAAGTATGCGACTTCTCCTGTTACATTCTGATTTTATTGAGTTTGAAGCAAAACAGAAGACCGGCATGGCCGAAGAGGACCAGCCGCTCAAGGGGTTCGTCGAGGAGGCCCTCGTCGTCTTCTGTGCCGTGGAGTCTGTCGACGAGGACGATATCCCGGGCGTCGTCGAGCAGGCCGGGGAAGAGATATCAAAGACCGCTGACCAGCTCTCCGTCGAAAATATCGTTCTCTACCCGTACGCGCACCTCTCAAGCGACCTCGCCCGGCCCGACGCGGCAGTCGGGGCGTTGAGGATGCTCGAGCACCTCCTCGTCGATATCGGGTTCGAGGTGAAGCGGGCGCCGTTTGGGTGGTACAAGTCGTTCCGCATCTCCTGCAAGGGCCACCCCCTCTCGGAGCTCTCGCGCACGATCCTGCCCACCGGGGAAGGGGCAAAGAAGGAGAAGAAGGAGGTGACCCACGAGTTCTTTGTCCTGACACCCGACGGGAAGCGCCACGATGCAAAGGACTTCATGGACAACTCCCCCTTCGGCTGCCTCGTCCGGAAGGAACTGGGCGAGCCGTCGGAAGGCGGCGGCGAACCTGCCCACGTCGAGCTGATGCGGGGGAAGGAACTCGTCGATTACGAGCCGGTATCGGACGTGGGACACCTCCGGTGGCTGCCGAAGGGAAAGCTCATCCGCGACCTGCTTGCCGACTACGTCCTCTCGCGGCTTCTTCCGTACGGGGCCTCCCCGGTCGAGACCCCGGTGATGTATGACCTCGCCGACCGGGCGATCTTTGAACACGCCGACAAGTTCGGGGAACGCCAGTACCGGTTCAAGAGCGGGACGAGGAACATGATGCTCCGGTTCGCAGCCTGTTTTGGGATGTTCTCGATCATGCGGGACATGCACATCTCCCCAAACACCCTCCCCATAAAGATGTACGAGCTGTCCACGTACTCGTTCCGGCACGAGCAGAAGGGGGAGGTCATCGGCTTGAAGAGACTGCGTGCGTTCACGATGCCCGACATGCACACGCTCTGCCTCGACATGCCGCAGGCGCTCCAGTGCTTCGAAGAGCAGCTCGTGATGGGCTGGGAGACGGGGAGGGACTTTGGGACAGGACTCGTGGGTGTTATCCGGTGCACGCGGGACTTCTACGACCAGTACAGCGACTGGGTCGCAAAGATGGTCCAGGTATCCGGGTGCCCCCTGTTGATCGAGATCCTCTCTGAGAGGGTCCACTACTGGGCGGCAAAGGTGGACCTCGCCGCCATCGATGGCCAGGGACGGCCCATTGAGAACCCGACGGTCCAGATCGACGTGGAGAGCTCCCTCCGGTTCGACATCAAGTACCACCTCGACGGAAAGGAAGTCCACCCCCCGATCCTCCACTGTTCACCAACGGGATCGGTCGAGCGGGTCATCTGTGCTATCCTCGAGAGCTGTGCCAGGCAGGATGTGCCTCGCCTGCCGACCTGGCTCTCCCCGACCCAGGTCAGGGTCATCCCCGTCGCCGAGCGGCACCTTGCGTATGCAACAGGGGTTGCATCCGAACTCAACGGCAGCCGCATCCGGGCGGACCTCGACGACCGGGACGAGAGTGTCTCAAAGAAGGTTAGGGAAGCAGCCGTCGACTGGGTCCCGTTCGTGGTCGTGGTCGGGGACTCCGAGGTCGAAAGCGGCAGGCTGACGGTGACGATCCGGTCCCGGTCGGAACCAAAGAAGCCCTTCAAGGAGACATTCACCCTCCCCGAACTCGTTGCTGCCGTCCGGGCAGAGGCCGGCGAAAAACCCTTCCGTCCCCTCTATACCCCGATGCACCTCTCAAAGAAGCCACGGTACATCTGAGGTCTTTCCCAGCCGGCTCCTCTTTTTTTTTCTCCCGGTCCCACAGAGACCCCTTCCAGTGAAATCTATCTTCGTAGTACGAGACTGAATTCCTCCCGGAATCTGCCGGCAGATCCATTTTGGGGAGGGGCGCTGGTCTGTCCTTTTCCGGGTCGCCGGCACGCACTCTTTATGACGGTTCTCCACCATACCGGAAAAGCAGATGGAACAGGTCTGCCGCCAGTGCGGGCGCTGCTGCGAGCGGTGGGGATGGGGGCAGGCGGGGTCAGCCGGGGACCTCGTCCCCTGGGTCCGGGCCGGGAGAGAGGATATCCTCCGGCACGTCTCGGTCCGGCTTTCCGGCGGCGGCTGGGTTGCAGGCACCACCATCACGGAAGACGATCTCTCCTCCGTGGTTGCCGTCCGGTACTGGCAGGACGAAAATGGCCGTCCCCTCCGGCACTGCCCGTTCCTTGCGAGGCGGGAGGATGGGCTTGCCTGGTGCCGTATCCATGACGTCCGGCCTTCTGTCTGCCGGGAGTACGCTCCCTGGAACTGCACCGACGGAGACTACCTCCAGGTGAAGTGCCCGGCGTGCCGGGACCAGTTGCCCTGAGACGTCCCGTGACTAACCACGGCGACGGGGACCCGTTGTAACGGTAAAGTCACGGGTGTGGCCGGAGGGCGCTGCGGAGGGTGACGGAGAGAAAAATTCCCGGAAAAAGGATGATACTCCAACCTTTTTTCCGGCATTACCTGACGTGGGGAAACACGTCTTTCCAGAAGTTGAGGCTCTCTACCTCGCTCAGAGTGGGGCGGTGTTCTTTTGGCAGTGCCATCCTCTGGTCAGCGACCGCAAGGTGCGTGTATCCCATCCGCTCCATCTCCTCGATCTTTTTGATGCAATCTTCTGCCGAATGGAAAACAGTGATAATCTGACTTGCAAAGGCCTTTGACATTGCACCGCCCTGGATAGTCCCGGCTTCCTGCTGGATGAGATCGGGGTTGACCGCCCCGTCCGGGTCGTAGATGTACGAGAAATGACCGACGCGTTCCATTGTCCGGGGGTCTTTGCCTGCTGCCCTGGCACTTGATTCGAACGCCGGCCAGAGTTCGTCCTTAATGTAGCGGGGATTGTTCGCAATGCTGATGACATGATCTCCCAGGCGTCCTGCCAGCTCCGCTGCCCGGGGCCCGATGGCACTGACGTACACGGGGATCTTGACTTTTGGCTTTGTCAGCAGGACCGCTTTATTGAGCGTGTAATACTTCCCTGCGTAGCTGACGGGGGTGTCGCTCGTCCAGAGCCTGTGTATGAGAGTGAGGGCCTCTTCGAGCATCTCGAGCCGGGTGGCATTGGAGGGCCACTCTCCGCGATACACTGCCATCTCGTTCGGCGGCTCTCCCGTCCCGACTCCGAGCCCCACGCGGCCGGGGTACATCGCCCCCATCGTGGCAAAGGCCTGTGCAACGATGGCCGGGTGGTACCGCATGATGGGAGCGGTGACACCGGTGATGAAGGGAACCCGCCGGGTTGCCTGGAGCGATGAACTCATGACCGTCCAGGCGAAGTTGCATTCGGTCCCGCCCGGCATGGCAATCAGGTGGTCTTCGACCCAGAGCGTGTCAAAACCAGTTTTTTCGGCAGCTATTGACAGTTCAAGGCTCCCGGAAGGTGACAAGGCATCACCAATGGAAAAATACCCAATCTTGATCCCCATCTCGTGTCCTCTTTATAATTTTTTACCATTTTTGATAATTTACTAATCAGTATGGCATAAAATTATAAAAATGTCTACCCTTTGTGATAACCATGAGACCTTCCCGGAGATAAAAATAGTCAGTCTTTTATTTTTTGACCGGGCATAGTGGGATGGGTAAAAAAATGTTCCGATTGGACAAGAACTCAACGTACATGATGCCGGCCCATTTCGGTGGCAATGCATTCGATCCGTCCTACAAGGCCGTCATGCGTTCAACAATGCTGAGCATGACCTTTGAGACCGACCGGCAGGCACTCGAACAGTATATCCCCGAGGAACTTGAACTCCGGTCACCGGAGGTGCAGGTAGCCCTAAGTCAGTTGTACGAGATCAACTGGCTTGCGGGCGGCTATTACAACCTCATCAATGTTTCTTCTCCCGTCAGGTTCAACGGGTCAAAGGACCACGTCGAAGCAACATATCCTCTCGTCCTCTGGGAGAACAGGACAGCTCCCATCCTCACCGGGAGGGAACAGACAGGTGTACCAAAGATATTTGCCGATATCGAAGACCTGCACGTTTCAAAGCCGTACTACGCAACATCCGTATCTTATGAGGGGAACACCTTTCTCACGATGAATTTTGAAGCAAAAAAAGAGGTCACCGGGAATGACTTTGACGCCTTAAAATCGCAGATGAAGTCACTTGATGTGATCGGCTGGCGGTATATTCCAAAGGTCGGCGCCCCGGGTGCAGACCTCTCGCAGTTCATTTACTTCCCGCAATGGATGGGGCTTGAGAAAGCGTGGACGGGAACCGGGACGTTCCGCTGGACGGAACTGACGCCGATGCAGAATCCACGGCAGCACCATATCATCAGGGCGCTTGCCTCGCTCCCGGTAAAAAGGATGAAGCAGTCCGTACTGGCGGAAGGAGAAACCATCCTCGACACTCCCAACTCCCGGTTACTGGTATAAATACCCACTTCGTCATTTCGAGGGGGGAGTCGGGGGCGACCAGCCCCCCCTTTTGGTTCTTATCCACCCCCCTAAAAAAGGCAAAAGGCCATTTTTTTTATCACCTTTATTTTGGCTCTTCGCTATTTTGAGTGGGTGGACGGGAACTGAAGTGGGGGCTGGTCGCCCCCACACCCCCACATGGGGATAGACCCGCCGCCCCCGAAGGGCGCCCCGGCGGCGGTTTCACCATTCATTTCGCATTAAGTCGATATTTTTTTGGATTAACCAGTTCAATCCAGCGAGAGGCTATAACCCATTCATACAACTTACCCACTTGAAATGACGAAGAGGGTTTATTTTTCGATAACTGCGATATTATTCGCAGTTTACGCCAGGTTGATATCGTCATCTCCCCATACTGCCTCACGATAAACAATGGTTCACCGTCACCACCTCGCCGTCCTCTGGTGCTGCATCCTCCTCGCCGGCGTGCTTGCCGGGGGGTGCATGAACATCCCTGCGACAACGAGTCCTGCAAACCCGGAGATCAGGAAGTTCAACTCCACTGCCGAGATCGAAGAGTATCTCCGCAATTCGATGGCATATGCTTCGCAGGACGCAATGTATCGCACGGTAGTCCCGACCACCGCCTGGACAGGCTCCCTTTCGAAGGCGGAAGCCCGGACAGACCAGGCCTCCGGGACCGGCATCCCGGCACCAGCGATCCCGGGCATGGCCGACTACTCGCGGACCAATGTCCAGGTTGTGGGAGTCGACGAGCCTGACATCGTCAAGAATGACGACCGGTACATCTACACCATCTCGGGGCAAAACCTCGTGATCATCGATGCATACCCGGCAGAACGTGCCTCGGTCGTGTCTGTCACGGAGATTTCCGATACGCCCCGGGACATATTCGTCTACGGGGACCGCCTCGTCCTCTTCAGCACGGGAACGCACGAGGTGGATCCGAGAACCATCGGTGAAGATATTGATGGAAAGAGCATGCCGGTGCCGCCCTATTATCGCTTCTCCCCACCCGTCACGCATGCCACCATCTACAATATCCGGGAACGGGCAAAGCCACAAGTCATCAGGGACTACTCGATCGAGGGGGATTACCTCGATGCACGGATGATCGGGTCGCTTTTGTACCTCGTCACCCAGGAGTATGTTTACCCGTACTGCGATGCCCCGGTGACCGTCCCGCTCCTCCGCGAGGGGACAAAGACTGTCGTCCGGCCGGACGTCTGGTACTTCGATAACCCCGAGTCCCAGTACACCTTCACCACGATCACAGCGCTCGATGTCGCGACCGGGAATGAACGGGACGCCCAGACCTACCTGCTCGGCAGCGAGAACACCCTCTATGTCTCAAAAGATGCGATATACGTGAGCTACCCGCGGTACCGCCCGGCTATCTACCGGGTGCAGGAAGACCTCCCGCTCCGGTCGGTTGCCGCCGGTGGTTCGATCGGACCCTCGTCCGTTATCACGGCAGACTTCAACACGCTTCCGGCAGAGGAACGCGAGTCCATCCTTGAGAGTCTCCGGAGGGGCGAAGAGGACGCCGTGCGCCGGCAGGAAGCAGACCAGACGACCACCGTCATCCATAAGATCGGAATCAAGGACGGGGCCATCACGTACCGGGCGAAGGGCGAGGTGCCCGGGACCCTCCACAACCAGTTCTCGATGGACGAATACGGCGGAAACCTCCGGGTCGCAACAACCTCGAGTGTGTACAGCCGGCGTTTCGGCCAGTATACCTACAACAACGTCTTTGTCCTGGACAGCAACATGAAAACGATCGGCGGACTGACCCACATCGCCGAACAGGAGACGATCTACGCGACCCGGTTCATCGGGGACAAGCTCTACATGGTCACGTTCAGGCGGATCGACCCCCTCTTCGTGATCGACCTCTCGGACCCAGAGAGACCAAAGGTCCTTGGAAAACTGAAGATCCCGGGATATTCCGATTACCTCCATCCCTACGACGCGACCCACATCATCGGGATCGGCAAGGAGACCGCGACAAACGACTGGGGAGGTGTCTCCACGAGCGGTGTCAAGCTCGCTCTCTTCGATATCTCGGATCTCGAAAACCCCCGTCTTATTGATAAGGTGCAGATCGGGGATGCCGGTTCAGACTCGGCTGCCCTTTCGGACCACCATGCATTCCTCTTTGACAAGGCAAAGAACCTGCTCGTGATACCCATCCGTGCCGTCACGGCTGAACCGGTCGTCAAAGGGGACTCTTTCTCCCCGTATCCGAGGGTATGGTATGGCGCATACGTGTTTGGTCTTTTCCCGGAGACCGGGTTTTGCCTCCGAGGCACGGTCCAGCACGGCAGCGGTGAGGGTGGTTACTACTCCACCGTGATGACCCCCTCGTCCGAGGTAAAAAGGTCGCTCACTATCGATAACGTGCTCTATACCATCTCTGGAAAACAGGTCAAGGCAAACCCGCTCGACAACCTCTCCACAACACTGGCAAAGATACCCCTTCCCCCGGCAGGAGACATCCACTACCCCACGGTGGTCAAGTAAGGAGGGGGGGAGAGATTTATTATTTTTGAGAATGAGGTGCAATGGTCATTTTCAATAAAAAAGTTTTGAATCTGGGTTATTGAGCATTGGGGGAACACCTGGTACACGCATTTCAGCAGGGTTAACTAGGTTGAGAGAGAAGTCTGGGAACTGATCGTAATGCACAAGTCTGTTTTTGTTCTCCTGGGATGCATCGTTTGCGTCATGGTGATCGCGTCCGGCTGCACGAGTCCTTCCCCTTCCACTACGGCACCACCTGCTGCCACGACCGGAACTCCCGTGGTCTCACCCCCGCACGGGACCACGACCCCGGTTCCGGCTCACGGGACCCCCTCCTGGGCTGGGACCTGGAACATGACCTGGCGTGAGACGAATGGCAACCAGACTCCCTCGGTTGCAACATTCACAGAGGCAGGAAATACCGTGTACGGGAATTACAGTTACACCTATCCCGGTGAGGGCACCTTTACCGGATATTTGAACGCCACTGTAAGGGAAAACACTCTTACCGGGACGTATTATGAAAGTGACGATGATGTGGGGTATTTCATCTTCGTCTTGTCCGCGGATGGAAACTCGTTTACAGGCCGCTGGGTTCACGCCACGAACCAGAGCGAGCTCAACACCACCGTGAACTTCTGGAACGGCGTCCGGATGGTCCCGTAACGAATACCCTCACTTTTTTTCTTTTAGCAGGAACATTTGACGGTGTAAATGAACCTGGTTCGTTTTGATCTGACCCCTGCTGGTGGATGAGCACCACGGGCCACCCCTGGTAATGGAAGGCAACGGATCCGCACCTCCCGGCATTACCCGGTCTCTCTGGCACTTCGGGGATGGAGGTATCCCGGGATACCAGGACTATCCGGGAGGGCAGGAGAAATTCACCCAGCAGAGAGCGCATACTGCGGCCCGGGCTGGGATATACGGCAGAAGAGAGGGACTTCCCCGGGGAAAATTTCACGTTCCCTTTGCCATCCGGTACATCTGTTCGGGCAGGAGCGCAGTCATCGTTTCCGTGCTGACAGTCCCGTATTTTCCAACGTCGATGAGCACTTTTGCGAGTATCTCCTCGTTGGGCAGATTGATAACCATCACGACATCGTAGCGGCCGATGGTGTAGTAGTGGGAGACCAGTGTCCCCCCTGAATCCTCGATGACCTTTTTTACCTGGTTGTCCCGCTCCTTTGCCTCCTTCATTCTCCCGAGGGCCTTTTCACTCAATTTTCCAAGGATGATAAAGCATGGCATGATGAGGGGAATGGTGATGGGAGGGGATAAAAGTGATCCTGTCTCCAGGGATACCGCGGATTTGCCGCTGCCATGTGCACAAAAGAGGGGGCCATGGGAAGGTCCAACTGCGGAATCTCACCAGATAACTGGTTCCTGGTCCCCCTGGACCTCCCAATCGGATTCCGGGTGGTATTTTCTCACTTTTACAGCGAGCCCTTCGTGCTCGGGACCGTTGCAGGCCAGGGACCTGTCCGCGTCGCCTGCCCAAGGGCGATGCCGAACGCCTTGAAGAGGGCCTCGCACTTGTGGTGGTCATTTTTCCCCTCCATGGAGAGGTTCGCGGTAATCCCGCCGCGGATGCAGACGCTGTAGAAGAAATGCTCAAATATCTCCCTTTCCACGCCCCCGACCTTCGGGTGGGAAAACTCTCCCTTAAAAACGAGGTACCCCCTCCCGCCGCAGTCCAGGGCTGCACATGCGAGCGCCTCGTCCATGGGGATGAGGGCGTGGGCGAACCTGACCATCCCCTTCCCGTCACCGATTGCCTGCCGGAGTGCCTGCCCAAACACGATGCCGGTGTCCTCGATCGTGTGGTGGGTGTCAACATCTAGGTCCCCCTCGGCCCTGCAAGAAAAAAAGAAGTGCCCGTGCCGGGCCATCGAGGCCAGCATGTGGTCAAAAAATGCAATCCCGGTCGAAATCTCCCCGCTCCCGGGGTTGTCGAGATCCAGTTCGAGCGCAATCCGCGTCTCGTTCGTCTCCCGCATCACCTGTGCCCTCCTCATCGTGCAGCCTCCATTGCCTCCCCAAGGTCCAGCTTCCCGCTGTACAGGGCCGACCCAAGGACGACGGCGTGCGCCCCGAGGTCCCTGAGAAGACGTATATCGCTGATCGTTGTTATACCTCCCGCCACGGTGACGGGGAGGCGGGTCCTCTCCAGGAGGGCCTCGACCGGACGGGGGTCGATACCCCCCTGGAGACCTTCCACGTCGACGTTCGTGAAGAGGAGGGACCCTGCACCGCATTCCTCGAAACGATCCGCCCAGTCAAGGTAATCCCCGGCACTCGTCTGCCACCCCTCGATCGCGACCTGCCCCTGCCGGGCGTCGAGGCCTGCCATCACCCGGTCCCTGCCATACTCCCCGGAAAGCCTCCCAAGGATCGGCGGGTCCCGGATCGCGAGGGTGCCAAGGATGACACGGAAGACGCCGAGGTCGAGCCACGAGGCCGCGTCTTCGAACGAGCGTATCCCGCCGCCGAGCTGGATCTCGACACCGGTCTCCCTGATGATCTCCCTGATGTGGTGGACGTTCTCCTTCGACTGTCCAAACGCCCCGTCGAGGTTCACGACGTGGAGGCAGTCGGCACCAAGGGAAAGCCACTTGTGTGCACAGGAGAGGGGATCCCCAAAGACGGTTGCAGAATCACGCCTGCCCTGGACGAGCTGGACGCAGTTGCCGCCGAGGATATCGACCGCAGGAAAGACGCGCATATCAGGGGATCATCCTCTCGATGGACATCACGAGGATGTCCCGGGCACCCGCCCTCTTGAGGAGGTGAATCAGCTGGTATACCCTCTCTTCCTCGACGACCGCGTGGATGGCCACCATGTCCTGCCGGGACGCGACTTCCATCACGGTCGGTCCCGAGAGGCCGGGGAGGATCGATGAGATCTCGGCGACACGGGACCTCGGGGCGTTCATCATGAGGTAGCACTGGCCCCTCGCCCGTATCACGCTCTCGAGCGCGACACCGACTTCCTCGATCTTGGTCTTCTTTGTCTCCAGGGAGCGGTGGTTTGCGATCAGCACGGTGCTCGTCCCGAGAACGTTATCAATGACCCTGAGCCGGTTGGAACGCAGCGTGTTTCCGGAGCTCGAGAGGTCGATGATTGCATCCGCAATCCCGAGGTAGGGCGTTGCCTCACAGGCCCCGCCGACGGGGACGAGGGTGACGGGGATATCCATCTTCTCAAAGTAGTCGCCGGCGATGACCGGGAACTCTGTTGCAACGCGGGCGCCTGCAAGGTCACGGGGAGTTTTATACGGCGCCTCCTCCCGCACCGCGAGGACGAGCGTCGCCTTCCCGAACCCCAAATCAAGGATTTCGGCAACATCGGCACGACGCTCGACGACCATGTCGTGCCCGGTGATCCCAAGGTCGGCAGCCCCGAGGTGCACGTATTCAGGGATGTCCACAGGGCGTGCAAAGAGGACTTCGATCTGCGGGTCGGGAGTCCGTGCGACCAGCCGCCGTTCCGGTCCCTCGTCAAGGTGGAGCCCGCTTTTTTCGAGGAGCTCGAGGACGGGTACGGATATCCGTCCCTTGTTAGGGATGGCCAGGCGGACGACAGGCCCGCCCGCCGGGGCCAGAGAGTCCCTTCCGGGATCAGAACGTCTTGATCTCGCCACGGATGATCTTCTCTGTGATGCAGGTGACCTCGGCAAGGCCGTGGTCGATGATTGCCTCGATATCGGGCCGAATCGACTTCAGCTCGAAATCAGGCTTCGGCAGGACCTGGACACTCGCGACGAGGGGCTGGTCGATCGGCTTTCCGATCTGGGAGAGGAGCCGGATGTAGATCTCTTCGATGCCGTCCACGGACCGGACGCACTCCTGGGCGAGCTGGGTCGAGAGGATGTTGTAAATCTTGCCGATGTGGTTGATGGGGTTCTTGCCGCTCGTGGCCTCCATGCTCATCGGCCGGTTGGGGGTAATGAGGCCGTTGCACCGGTTACCCCGTCCGACGGACCCGTCGTCCCCCATCTCGGCCGACGTCCCGGTTACAGTCAGGTAAACGCTGCCGCTGTCGATATCGTCGGCTGTGTTGACGGCAACGCGGACCTTGCGCGGCGTGTACTTCCTGGCAACCGAGAGCGCGTGCTCCTCGAGCATTTTCTTGAACTCGATGTACTCGGCAAGACCCGCACAGTACCGGTCGACCATTGCGCAGGCGAGGGTGAGAGTGATCGTATTGCCCTCGCGCAGGCCCATGATCTTGATGTCCTGGCCGATGACCGGGTATTTTGGCCGGAGTGTCTGGTCGATGTAGTCGCTGAGGGCAAGGATGATCGTCTCCGTCTCCGAGAACGGGGCATGCCCGACGCCAAAGGAGGTATCATTGGCGCGGGGAGGGGTGTTCTGGCACGGCTTGAAAACATCGCGGAGGTCGGTTGACCCTGTCCCGAGGCGGCAGTCGACGATCACATCGCGTTCCAGGTTGAGGTTGGTCAGGGTCTTTCGCAGGTAGTCCCGGGCCGCCTCGATGGCAATCGCATCCGTGGGGATGTTGATCCCATTGAACTGCTTTGTTGCCCGCCCGTCGATGAGAATGTAGATGGGGCGGATGACCTTCCCGCCACCGTACCGGGGCTGCGACTCCCCTGCCACGATCTCTCCCTGGTCGGTGTTGTGGTGCAGGATTGCCCCGCATTCCTCGATGTAGGCAAGGGAGAGGGCCCGGCTGATAGATTCGGCAATGCCGTCGGCAAGGCTGTCGGGATGCCCGATGCACTTCCTTTCGACGAGTTCGATCTCCTGGCGTTCCAGCGGGATCTGGTGGAGTTCCTCGACCCTGATATTTCTCTTCAAGTGTATCCCTCGGTAACCGGATGGGTAATCAGTATAAAAACGACGGGAAGGCACATAATCATTCCTTTATGGAAACGAAAGTTGAATTTACCGGTCAGGCAGCATCTGCCGTCCGGAAAACGGGAAGGGAGGTGAGGTAACAATCATTTCCGCCGGAAGAATCTCCAGAAACCGCGCTTATTCTCCTTCTCCTGCTCTGGTTCCAGGCTTTTTGAAGGACGGGCAGGACTCCTTTCGACCGGCAGGGCGGCTCCTGCAGGGGCATGGACCATCCGGGTCCCGCAATAGGGGCAGAAATTGGCGGCAGGAGGTATCCGGTGCCCGCAGTGGTAGCAGAACTGGATCTGCGTGACGGACGTGCCCTTCTGGACCGGGGGGGCTGCCGGTGAGGGGACAGGGCTCTCCTCCCGGGCGGGTGCCCGCCGGGGCGGGGGTGACTCCTCCTCCCGCCGCGGGGGTGGGGAGGGAAATACCATCGTCTCTGATAGTGCCCGTGCCTCCGGGGAGAGGGGGGCGACAGGCTCCTTCCTGGCCGTTTCCTGGGATGATGCCTCGCGGGACGGCGCGGGCCGCCGGCTGTGGTGGATGAGGTGCATCCATTCTTCAGCCTCGGAGACCCGGTCTTTCCCGGTATGGACAAATGTCATCTTCATCGTCCGGATATCATCTTCGGAGGTCCGGATAGAGAGGACGAGGATGGGTTCCTGGAGCGATGAGTGTTCCAGGTACCCGTCGATGATGGATTCCCGGGGGATCTCCTTGGCAGTCACACCCGGGGACTTCTGGCCCGGGTCCGTGAGGAAGAGACGTGCGTCTGTCAGGTATGCGTCAAATGTGAACTTCTTAATCTGGATCTCCGGGGTGTATATGAGGAGTTCTTCCCCGGGCCGCAGGTACTGGTCCGGTCCCCGGAGGTCTTCATCAGTATCCGGAAAGTCACTGCCTGTGGTCTGCCGGTCTCTCATCTTTCCTCCCACCGTGATGGTACATAGAGTGGTATTTCAAGATGTTAAAGGGTTTTTCACGGTGTACACCGCGACCAGCCCCCTGCCGAACGTGCACGATCAGAGCAGTTCCTTGATCAGGCGAGGGACTTCCGAGGGCCGCGATGCGACCGGAACCCCGATTTTCTTGAGCCGTTCGATCTTTGACCGGGCATCACCCTCCCCTCCCTCGATGATGGCCCCGGCGTGCCCCATGCGCTTTTCCGGAGGGGCAGAGAGCCCCGCGATGTAGGCGGCAACAGGCAGGTCCGTCGCCCGTGCCCCCTCTTCCTCGAGGGAACCCCCGACCTCCCCGATGATAACAACCGCGTCGGTCTGGTCATCCTCCTCGAACCGGTAAAGGACATCAATGAATGTCTGGCCGATCACGGGATCGCCCCCGATCCCCACGATCGTGCTCTGCCCGAGTCCCGCCCGCGTCAGTTGGTCGACGATCTCGTAGGTGAGGGTCCCGCTCCGCGAGATGACGCCGATGTTTCCCCGCGACGAGAGGTGGACCGGCATGATGCCCATTTTGATCTCGCCGGGGGAGAGAAGGCCCGGGCAGTTGGGCCCAATGACGTCGCATCCATGGAGGCGGGCAAAGGCAATCGCCTTCATCGTGTCGTGGACGGGTATGTGCTCGGTGATCACGACGGCAAGTGAGAGACCGGCACTGGCTGACTCCATGATCGAGTCGGCCGCGGCGGCCGCAGGGACAAAGATGACGCTTGCGGTCGCATCGTGCTCCCGGAGGGCATCGCGGATGCTGTTGTAGACCGGGACACCGCCGACCTCCTGGCCTGCCTTCCCGGGGGTTACCCCGGCAACCACACCCCTGCCACCGACCGTGCGGGCATACTCGTTCATGAGGGTGATGTGGAAGAGTCCCTGTTTCCCTGTCGCACCAGTCACGATGACGCCGGTATCCCTGTCAGCGTAGATCATCGTGCCGCCTCCACTGCTGCTTTCACGGCGTGTTCCATGCTGTCGAGCATCCGGTAACCGGCCTGCCGGAGGATCTCCTGCCCTTCCTTCTCGTTTGTGCCGGCGAGCCGCACTATCACGGGCTGGCTGATCCCGGCCTGGATAATGCCCCGCGCCACCTCGTCACAGCGGGTAATCCCGCCGAGGAGGTTGACGACGATGACCTTCACGGTCGGGTCTCCCGCAACGAGTCGGACCGCGTGCATCACCCTTTCCTGGTCCGCACCGCCTCCGACGTCGAGGAAGTTTGCTGCCCTCCCGCCGTAGTACTCGATGAGGTCGAGGGTCGCCATGGTCAGTCCCGCGCCGTTCCCGATGACACCGATATCACCCGTGAGCTCGACATAGGAAAAACCGTGTCTCTCGGCCTCCCGTTCCCTCTCGGTGAGGTCCCGGTTCTGGGAGATCCCCTGCCGGCGGAGGGCATTGTCGTCGATGACGAGCTTGGCATCGGCCGCAAAGATCCCCCGGGGAGTTGCCACGAGAGGGTTGATCTCTGCAAGAAGGGCGTCTTTCTCGCAGAAGACACGGTAGAGGCGGTTGATGATGCCCCCCAGTTCCTTTGGTGCACCGCCGAGCAGGTCACGGACCATGAAGGGGGGCACGTCGTGCATCAGGACGGGGATGGATGCCCGCCGGAGGGCCCCGGGGGAATCTCTCGCCAGGGTCTCGATATCGACCCCTCCCTGGTCGGAAAAGAGGATCAGGGCGTTTTTCGTTGACCGGTCGATCGCAATCGAGAGGTAATACTCCTCCTGGATCTCAAGGTATTCAACTGCCAGGACTTCCCGGACCGGGATGCCCCCAATCTCGCGCGAGAAAAGTTCTCCGGCGACTGCAGGACCATTCGACCTGTCTGCCACCAGGATCCCGCCCCGTTTCCCCCGGCCCCCGATCTCCACCTGGGCCTTGAGGACAAACCGGTCACCGAGGGTCTCCATTGCGGGGCCCAGTTCTGCCGGCGAGTGGATCAGGACCCCCCGGGGGATGGGAATTCCATAGTCTTCCAAAACTTTCCGTGCCTCGTATTCCAGCAGCTTCATTGTACCCGTCCTTCTGTTGCAAGTTCGATTCCGCGTTTCATTGCCCTTATATTGAGGTCTTCTGTCCCCTTTGGGACGCTGTCAAGGATCGCCCTCTCCAGGGAACTCTCTTTGACGATACCGGTCGCCCGCACGAGTGCCCCGAGCATGATGATGTTGGCAACAATATCCCGCCCGAGTGTCATCTTCGCCTCCCGTGTAGCCGGGATTTCCAGGTACCGGCACCGGGGACGCGTGTGGACCAGGGATGAATCAAGGATCATCAGGGCATCATCCCTGACCTCGACACCGTATTTCTCAAAACCTTCCTGGGACATGATGACGAGAATATCGGGGTCGGTGACTTTCGGGTAGAGGATGGGGGAATCGTCGATGATCACTGCACTCATCGATGCTCCCCCCCGTGCCTCGGGCCCGTAAACCTGGGTCTGGACAGCATAGGTCCCGTCGTACATGACGGCAGCCCTTCCCAGGATCACGGCCGAAAGGATGATGCCCTGTCCCCCGAACCCCGAGAACCTGACCTCGTGCCTCATCTCTTCACCCCCATCGCCGGCCGGTTCCTCCGGGCCAGCTCGCCGAGAACGATGGTGTCCGGCGGGATCTCACGGCCTTCTTCATGCAGCCTCCGTACCTTCTCGACCAGCATTCCGTGGGTTTTGAAGTACTCGACCTGGTCAAGGGGCTGGCGGAACTTGTTCCTCCTCCCGTAGTTCGTGGGGCACTGGACGAGGGCCTCGATGAAGGAGAAACCAGGGGTACGCAGGCCGGCCAGGACTGCATGGGTGAGTTCCTTGACGTGGTAAGACGTCCACCGGGCCGCGTAGTTTGCCCCGGCTGCCGCCGCAAGTTCGCACAGGTCAAAGGCGGGCTCTTCAGACCCGTAGGGGGTCGTCGTCGAGAGGGCCCCGGGGGGTGTCGTCGGGCTCCCCTGCCCTCCGGTCATCCCGTAGATCATATTGTTCATGCAGACCACGGTCAGGTCGATGTTTCTCCGGCAGGCATGGATGAAGTGGTTTCCCCCGATCGCTGCAAGGTCACCGTCCCCCGTGAAGACGACGATGTTGAGGGCGGGGTTTGCCATCTTGATTCCGGTTGCGAATGCAAGGGCCCTCCCGTGCGTCGTGTGGAGGGAATCGGTCACGATGTACCCCGGGGCCCGGGAGGAGCAGCCGATGCCCGAGACAAAGACGGTCTCCTCCTTCTTCCAGCCCATCTGGTCGACGGCATTCAGGGTGCAGTTGATCACGGTCCCGTTCCCACATCCTGCACAGTAGATGTGGGGGAGCCGGTCAGCCCGCAGCCAGTCGGTGAACGTCACTTCAACCCCTCCAGCGCGGCAACCAGTTCGCCGGGCGTGTGGAGGGCACCGCCAAACCGGGGCAGCCGGATGACCGGGACGGACGTGTGCCTCTCGATCTCGCGTGCCATCTGCCCGAGGTTCTGCTCCGGGACGAGGAAAGCCCGGGCGTTTGGAAACTCCCGGAGTGCATTCTCGGAAAAAGGCCACACTGTCCTGAAGCGGAGGTGCCCAATCTCTTTTCCCGGGTTGTCATGGACGACCTGCTCCACGGTACGTGCGGGAGACCCGTAGGTGATAAAGACCAGCTCGGCATCCGGGTTCGTGACCCTGTAGTCGGCGATCTCGTGCCGCTTCCCTTCCACCTTCTCGACGAGGCGCCTGACGAGTTGCTCGTGTACCCGGGGGTTGGTCGCGCAGGGGTACCCCCTCTCGTCGTGGGTCAAGCCGGTCACGTGGACGCCGTAACCTTTCCCGAACTGGGGAAACCCGGGGACGAGGTCATCGTCGGGGTGGAAGGGCAAAACACCCTGTTTCAGGAGCTTCCTCTCCACTTTCGGGACGGAGTCCGGGATCTCGATCCTCTCGCGCATGTGCCCGATGATCTCGTCGGCCATGAGGAAGACAGGGACCCGGAACCGGTCGGCAAGGTTGAATGCCGCAGCCGTCAGTTCGTACATCTCCTGGACGCTTGCAGGGGAGAGGGCAATGATGCTGTAGTCCCCGTGGGACCCAAAGCGGCACTGCATCATGTCGGCCTGGGCCGACATCGTGGGCTGCCCGGTGGAGGGTCCTCCCCTCTGGATATTGACAATCACGCAGGGGGTCTCGGTCATCACGGCAAACCCGATGTTCTCCATCATGAGGGAGAAACCCGGTCCGCTCGTTGCCGTCATTGCCCGGGCACCGGTCCAGGCGGCCCCTATCACTGCCGCGATGCTGGCTATCTCGTCCTCCATCTGGATGAAGGTGCCACCTTTCCTGGGGAGTCTCTGGGCCATGTGCTCGGCGACCTCGGTCGATGGCGTGATGGGGTAACCGCCAAAGAAACTGCACCCTGCTGCCAGTGCCCCTTCGGCACAGGCAACGTTTCCCTGCATGAACTCGATCCGCGTCAAAACTCTATCGCCACCTTCTTCTTCTCGCCGGGTTTTTCCTCCACCCAGGAGATGGCCTGGTCCGGGCATATCATCTGGCACATGCCGCAGAGTGTCCTGCCGTACAGGGGCTGGAGCCGGGCGTTGGGACAGCGTTCGGGCCGGTCCAGGACGGGGATAACGATTCCCCTCTCGTTGGGAGTCTTCCCCGGCCGGAATATCCTGTAGGGGCAGACCATCGTGCAGAGGTTGCACCCCTTGCAGCGTTTCTCATCGATCGAAAGTTTCACGGGGAGACCTCCCGGGGGACTGAAAACCGCTTCCGGAACCGGGCCTGGGCATTCCTGCTGACCGCATCAAAGAGGTCGTTTCCCGATGCATCGATACCGACCACGAGCGGGAGGTGGTCAAGGTCGATGGCATAGACCGCTTCTGCCATGCCCAGGTCCTCGAAGTATACCCCCCGGAGTGACATCCGCGAGGCAGCGAGTGCAGCACAGCCCCCCGTGAAGGAGAGGTACACGGCCCGGCCCTTCATCTGTTCGACGACCTGCCGCCCCATCCCCCCTTTCCCGACGAGGGCCCGGACACCCCGGTCGAGGAGAAAACCCGAGAGGGCGTTCATGCGTGCCGAGGTCGTGGGACCTGCGGCAATGATCTTTCCCTGGTGGATAACCGGGCCACAGTGGTAAATGACCGCCCCGTGCGGATCGAAGGGGATCCCTTCCTCCTGCATTCTCAGGTGGGCCTCGTCCCGTGCCGTATAGACCGTCCCGGAAAGGGTCACGTGGTCCCCAGCCCGGAGCATGAGTACCTCGTGGGAGAGGGGTGTGCAGAGGTCTATCGTTGTCACCATTGCACCTCCACGGTCGCCCGCCGGCACGCCCAGCACTGGACATTGACGGCAACAGGGAGGGAGGCCGTGTGGCACGCAGCCTCCCTGATCTTCACGGCAAGGGCCGTTGTCCTGCCCCCTAGCCCCATCGGGCCGATGCAGAGGTCATTGACGGCATCGAGGATCTCGTGCTCGGCGCTGGTCATTGTATCGAGGGGCTCAAGGAGAGCCTCCTTGGCTAGGGCAGCCGCCCCGTCAAAGGTCCCCCCGATCCCGATACCGAGGACGACGGGCGGGCATGGTTTTCCACCGGCAAGCAACACGGTCTCGGCCACAAATTTCGGGACCTTGTCCCTGTCCGTCGGGAGCATCATGGCAATGCGGGACATATTCTCTGCCCCGGCCCCCTTGGGCAGGACCGTGACAGTCACCTTCTCCCCGGTCCTGACGTGGACCGCAGGCATGCCCGGCCCGGTATTGTCCCCGCTGTTCTTCCGGGTCAGCGGGTCGACGACGTTTGGACGAAGCGGGATTTTCCTGGTGGCAATCCGGACACCCTCTGCAACTGCATCAAAAATCCGGGGATCAAGCGGGATCCCGGGGGGAAGGGTGAGGTAGATGACGGGTACACCTGTGTCCTGGCAGATGGGGACCCGGAGTGACTCTGCCATGGCAATGTTGGCAAGGATGGTGTCGATCTCCCTCTGTGCGATCCCGTTCGTCTCCCTGTCCCGTGCAGCTGTGAGTGCCCGGACCACGTCCGGGGGAAGAAAGATCTCTGCCTGCTCGAGTGCAGCACAGGTTGCCCGCGTGAGACCTTCATAGAGCGCGGGGTCCGGGGAAGGGATCATGGTGCATGTAATTTGTTGATGAAAACGAATATACGTTGTGATAGACCCTCTCTGCCGCGGGTCCTGTCGGGGAATCGGGAGGTTGCAGGAGGATTATTCTGATTTTAGAATTCACGCGGTGCCCCACCCGGCATATTTCCTACGGGAAAAAGGTATCCCGCTTGTCGCGTCTCTAAAACCAATTGCCCATTTTCCCTTGCCGCAGCGTGAGGCAGAATGAGGAGAGCGTGGTCTTTACCATTGAAAAAAAAACCACATGATTCTCTCCAAGGTACCAGGATACAAAAAGAAAATCGCGGATGCGATCTTCGTAGTAACCGCCCATGACCGCCGGGCGGTCAAGCACACAGAGTGAAAATGGCGAAGCCATTTTCAATAGAAAAAGTTATGCCTGTTCCGGGACAGGAGCCGGTTGAACCCCGGTTTCCCTGATGGTCACATGCGTCGGGGACGGGAGCTTGTGACTTCCGGCCTTGAGGGCATTTTTTGCCTGGTCAAGGTACTGGGGCGTTGTATAGACCGAGAAGATCTCCTGGCCTGGTGTGACGCGGGCCGCCGTCCCGACGGGTTTTCCAAACGCCAGGCGCATCCCTTCCGAGACACGGTCAGCTCCCGCACCTGTTGCCTGCTTGTTCTCGCGCAGCACGTGGTGGGGAAAGACCCGCAGCTTGAGCCGGTAGTTCATCCTCCCGACATCCTTGATGAGGTGCCTGTTGATGCTGATACGGGCAGCCTCGAGGGCAGTATGGCGGATCTGGCATGCTTCATCAACGGCAAGGCTGACGACCAGCGGGAATTCGTCGGTCAGGTTTCCCATGTCAAACTGGACAACCTTGCTCCCCGGAATCCCGCCCATGTACTCCCTGCGGGTATAGGCCTTCTTTGCGAGGTTCCGGTACATCTTTCCTGGTTTTCGAACCATGACTCGTGACTCCTGGTCCCTGTCTGTTCTTTATAAAATGGAGATTGACGTTATTAAACCTTACTGGAAACCGCCATATTTTCCATGTGGTCGAGGACGTACCGCCTGATCCGGGCAAATTCGACACTTGTCCGTTCCCGGGGTCGGGGGAGATCGATGGGAACCACTTCCTGTATCCTGCCGGGCCGGGGGGAGAGGACGACGATCCTGTCGGAGAGGAAAACAGCCTCGTCGACGCTGTGGGTAACAAAAAGGACTGTCTTCTTTGTCTTTTCCCAGATCTCGAGGAGTTCTTTCTGCAGCATGTTGCGCGTCTGGGCATCCAGGGCCCCGAAGGGCTCATCCATGAGGAGGATGGCAGGCTCGATCGCCAGTGCCCGGGCAACAGCGACACGCTGCCGCATGCCGCCGGAGAGCTCGTACGGGTAGCGGCCGGCAAATTCCCGTAGGCCGACAAGGTCGAGGTAGGAGAGGGCCCGATCCCTCCTCTCCTCCCCCGCAAGTCCCTTGATCTCGAGGCCGAACTCGATGTTGGCAAGGACCGACCGCCAGGGGTAGAGGGAATACTCCTGGAAGATCATGGCCATCCGGGGGCTCGGGCCCTCTATCGTCTCTCCGTCAAGGACGATGGTCCCCACTGTCGCCCTCTCGAGTCCCGCCACGATCCGGAGCAGGGTCGTCTTGCCGCACCCCGAGGGACCGAGGACCGAGACGAACTCGCTGTCAGAGACTTCAAGCGTGATCCTGTCCAGGGCCCTGACTTCCGTGCCGTCCTCGAGAATGAACGATTTGGATATCCCGTCAAGTTTCAGTCCCATTCCATGCCCCTTCCCATGGTTTTTGCAGTCATCGTTCGAGCTCCCGCCAGGAGAACCACCTCCTCTCGACCCTCTTGAAGACCAGGTCAATGGCAAGCCCGATGAGGCCGATGACGACCATTCCCGCGATAATGAGGTTGGTCTGTCCAAAGTTGTAGGCATACAGGATGAGGTACCCGAGCCCCTGCGAGATCCCCGGCAGCCACTCCGCCGCAACGACACACATCCAGGCTATGCCAAAGCCGACGCGGAGACCGGTCCACACGGTGGGGGCCGCTCCCGGCAGAACGACCTTTGTGAGGATCTGCCTCTCGCTGGCTCCAAGCGTCGTTGCGACCTCGACCCAGGTCTTCTTGACGGCCCGGACACCATCGACCGTGTTGAGGAGGATCGGGAAAAAAGCCCCGATGAAGATGATGAAAACGATCGATGTCAGCCCGATCTTGAACCACGCAAGGGCCAGGGGAACCCATGCGAGGGGCGGGATGGGCCGGAGCAACTCGATGGGGGAATCGAGGAGGTCGGTGAGGGCCACTGACCTCCCCATCAGGATACCGAGGGGGATGGCGATCGAGGCCGCGAGGAGGAAACCGAGCCCGACACGCTGGATGCTGGCAAACGCATTCTCAAGGAGGCTCCCCGTCCCAAGGGTGTACGTCATGCTCATCGGGTTGGCGAGGATGGGGACGACCGTGGTGAGGGAGGGCAGGATGAATGGGTTTGCGATGAAGTATGCCGCAAGCTCCCAGGCTGCCACGAGGAGGAGGGGGAGGAGGACCCTGTGATACCTCATTGTCCCCTACTGTTAGCCTTCCCTGACAGATAAACCACTTGCTTCGAGGGAGTAGCGGAGCATGACGTCCTGGATGGACCCCTTGCCGGGTGCAGCTATCTTGAGGGGTTTTCCTGCCACTGACCGCTCTTTTGCCCAGGCAACGAAGCTTGCCCAGTCCGTTGCGGGTGAAGACTTCGACACGACGACGCCTGAGCCTTCCTCGTTAACTGCCATGACAATCTTGACCGGTGTCCCCTTGTCAGCGGCAGCAATTGCCGGCGGGTTTCCGACCAGGGCATACTGGATGTTCCCGGTGGACATGAGCTGCATGAGCTGGGGACCGGCATCACCCGAGACCAGTTTCAACTCGGCAACGGGCTGGCCGTTCACGATGAGGTCCGCGGTGTCAGGGCGGGAGGCTGCAAGGTCCCGGGGCCTGATCGCGATACCGTAGGTGTCATTGAAGTACTGCCACTTCTTGATTGCTACAAAGAGGGCCGCGTGGTGGTCGGACATCAGGTATCCCACACCGATGGGCCCCTTTGCCGGCCGGGGGGTGACAAAAGATCTCTTGTCCACCATCGCCTTTGCCGCGTCGTAGGGTGTGGAATCGAAGAGGATGGAGAGCGACTCCTGGTCGGTCGAGTTCTGGAGCGAGCCGGTGAGGACGCCAAGCTCCCGCTGGGCATAGACAAATTCGAGGTTTGATCTCTTCCACTCGTCTGTTGGTTCATTGACAAACTTCACGGTGGGGAATGCGCGGGCAAGCACCTCAACGGAAGAGACGGAGATGTTCCCGTAGGTGAAATTGCCCTTTCCGGCCAACCAGTCGGCAACGAGTTCGGCACTTTCATCCGGGTTCTTCTCCAGGTACTGCGTTGCGAGGATCAGGCTTGCTGTCAGTGCATTGGTGATATCCGGCGAGCCGGAGATGGCATCGGCCCTGGCGGTGAAGACACAGCAGGGGTGGTTCTTCCACCGCCCTGCCGGCGGCAGGTCACCGGAGTAGACCAGGACTTTCCCGATGTTTGCAAGGGGGGGCACCTCGACGAACGGCTGCCAGGCGATGTACCCGTCGATTTGGTCTGTTCCAAGGAGCGTCGGCATCGGGCCGGTGCCCTTCGTGTACGTGACGATGACAGTTTCACCGGAAGCAGCAGGTGGTTTTTCCGTGACACACCCCGACAGCAGGACCCCGCAGAGGAGCAGGCCCACGAAAAGGGGGAGGAGGATTCTTTTCATGGGAAAAAATGTAAGGCTTGCACCACATAAATTCTCCGAAAAACGATCCTTTTTTGACCTAATAAGGTTAAAAACAGGAATATAACTATAATTTTGTATAATAATAATTGACAAATGTAAAAAAATGGCGGGAGAAACCAGACAAAATGACACCGACTCCGGACAACGGGCATGGGGGGGCTGACGCATGAAGGGAGATCCCCTCGATAAAGTGATCAAGGCGGCACTTGTCTCCGACGAGGAGTTTTCAACGACCCTCCGGGACGTCATGCGCCACGACCTGCGGATCAGCATCAGGGAGCTCTCGTCCATGAGTGGTATTGCCCAAAGTTCCCTCTACAAGATCGTGCACGGCCAGAGGTCCCCCAACCTCTCCACCCTCCGGGCAATTATTGGGGCGATGAAGAAGATCGTGCAATCCCCGCAGGGAGAGTTCATCGGTCTCATTGCGGCCCGCCCCGTCCTCGATGTCATCCAGGAGAGGAATGCCCTCGTCGACGGCAAGAAAGTCACCGTCAGGGAATACCCCGTCCATACCATGGAGGAGGCGATCATCGGTGCCCTGCGGGCAGAGAGGGAGGGGGCAATTGCCATCGTCTGCGCGCCGATCGTCAGCAGCGTCATCGAACAGATCGTCAGCGTCCCGGTTGCCACCATCATCCCCCGGGAATCGGTCCAGAGGGCGATTGAACTGGCCGCCAGGAAAGCATGGATTTAATCTCCCGCCTTTCCCATTGTTGAGCAAGGGAATGGATAGGATGGCAGAGGACGTTGTGCGTCGGGGACGCCTCAGCGGGGAACGGAGCGGCGAGATGGTCCATTTCCTCTCGTCGATGGATGCAGACCGCTGTATCGCGGATGCAGATATCCTGGTGGACATCGCCCACGTGCTGATGCTCTCCCAAAAGAGGATCATCGAGAGGAAGACTGCACAGGACCTCCTGGCAGCACTCCTCGATCTCTACGATAACGGTATACCGGAAAGCGTGTTTGACGAGAGGTTCGAGGACGTGCATGCCGGGATAGAGTCCTACCTCATTGCAAAGATCGGCGAGGAGACGGGCGGCAGGCTTCACATCGGGCGCTCGCGCAACGACGAGGTCGCGACATGCCTCCGCATCCGGGTCCGCGAGGACGTCACGCGCCAGCTCTCGATCCTCCTTGGTCTCCGGCAGGTGCTCCTTGCACGTGCAGAGGAGCATGGTACGACTGTCATGCCGGGGTTCACCCACCTCCAGTATGCCCAGCCCACCACGCTCGCTCACCACCTGCTCTCCCACGAGGCGGCATTTGCCCGTGACTGCGAGAGGCTCAGGGAGGCGTTCTCCCGCATCAACAGGTGCCCGCTGGGGTCAGCGGCATTTGCAACGACGTCCTATCCCATCGACCGGGAACTTTCCGCCTCGCTCCTGGGGTTTGATAGTATCCTCGAGAACACGATGGACGCCGTCTCCTCGCGCGACTTTATCCTGGAGCTCCTCGCTGACCTCTCGATCCTGATGGCCCATGCAAGCCGCCTCTGCGAGGAGCTCGTGGTCTGGAGCTCGTCCTTTGCCCGGTTCGTTGAACTCGGGGATGCCTTCTGCTCAACAAGTTCCATCATGCCCCAGAAGAAGAACCCGGACAGCGCCGAGGTAATGAGGGCTAAGGCAGGATCAGTCCTGGGGGCGACAGTCTCTGCATTTACCATCCAGAAAGCACTCCCCCAGAGCTACAACCGGGACCTCCAGGAGATGACCCCCGCCCTCCTCCGGGGGATCCAGGACGCAAAACACAGCACCCGGATCCTCGCAGACATGCTCTCATCGGCATCTTTTCATTCTGATCAGATGGCCGCAGAGGCAGGCAAGGGCTATTCAACGGCTACTGACCTTGCAGACATGCTCGTCCAGAAGCACGGCATGCCGTTCCGGACAGCCCACACGCTGGTCGGAAAGGCCATCCGGAAAGGATCACTTACTCTTGCAACCCTTGATGCAGTGGCCACCGAGGAAGGGTTCGTGCGACCGTCAGACCTCGGGGTCACCCCTGACGAGATCACTTCTGCCCTCGATGTCTCCCAGAGTATCGATCGCCGGCGGGCCCCCGGGGGTCCCTCCCCCTTCGCGGTCAAAATATCCCTTGCCAACCGGTGGAAGGCCCTGGAGGATGAAAAAAAGATGCTCGAAGAGAGGAGGGCTGCCCTGTCAGGGGCGGTCGCCCGGTTGATCAGCGATGCCCGGAAAGAGGTGTCCCGGTGAAGGCGTTCTCCCCCGGCGACCTGGTCTTCTGCACCCTGGGCGGGCAGGAGAGGAGGGGCACGTATATCACCGAGAGGGACGGGATGCTCGTCGTCAAGCTGGACAGCGGGTACAATATCGGTGTCAGCCCGGGCGACTGCGTCCTCTTGGAGCACGTGCCGCCTTCCCCCCCGCAACCAAAGCAGATCGCACAGGACAGTTCCCTCCCCCGCCTCTCGATCCTCTCTACCGGCGGGACTATTGCCAGCCGGATCGACTACCGCACGGGAGCGGTCACGAGCCAGTTCGATGCCTCTGACATACTGAGGGCAATCCCCGGACTCCAGGACATCGCCCAGTACAGGACACGGAAGATTGCAACGATCCTCTCGGAGAACATGACGCCCTCCCTCTGGCAGGAACTGGCCCGCGCGGTGTGTCAGGAGATCCGGGACGGGGCAGAAGGCGTCATCGTGACACACGGAACGGACACGATGGGATATTCGGCCGCAGCCCTCAGCTTCATGCTTGATACTCCCGTCCCGGTCGTTTTCGTCGGTTCCCAGCGGTCGGCTGACCGCCCCAGTTCTGATAACCACATGAACGCCCTCTGCAGTGCCCGCACCGGTGTGAGCGAACTTGCCGAGGTCGTCGTTGTCATGCACGAGACGACGAGTGATGACCGGTGTGCAATCCACCGGGGGACGCGTGTCAGGAAGATGCATACCTCCCGGCGGGACGCCTTCCGGAGCCTGGGGACAGCTCCGCTCGGGTACGTGGAATATCCCTCCCTTGAACTCACCCTCTCACCCCACGCCCGCCGTCGGCGGGAGGAAGAACCAAAGCTAAAGGAAAGACTGGAAGAACGCTGTGCCCTCCTCCACTTTTATCCCGGGATGCCCCCCGAAGTCATCGAGGCCTGTGGGGAGTGCAGGGGACTCGTGATCGCGGGCACGGGTCTTGGTCACGTCAGTTCCCGCTTAATCCCCGCAATCAGGGACCTCGTGAGGGAAGGGACAATGGTCGTCATGGCATCCCAGTGCCTCCACGGGAGGGTCTGCGACCGGGTCTACGATACCGGGAGGGACCTCCTGAAAGCCGGGGTTATCGAGGGCGAGGACATGCTCCCCGAGACGGCGCTCGTCAAGGCAATGTGGGTGCTTGGAAACGCAGACAACGACGAAGAGGCACGTCAACTGATGCGCCAAAACATCAGGGGAGAATATAGCGGGAGGTCGATGCATGGCCAGTGAAGAGCTGGAGCTGACAGCCGGGATCGAGATCCACCAGCAGCTGAACACGGGGGAGAAACTTTTCTGCCACTGCCCCCCCGTGCTTCGTCCCTTCGACCAGCACAACGGTGAATTTTTCCGGTATTTGCGGGCAACGGAGAGCGAACTCGGGGAGATAGACCAGGCTGCAGAAGAGGAGATGAAGAACCTCCGGCGGTTCTGCTACTATACCTATGACACGACCTGCCTCGTCGAGAGCGACGAGGAACCTCCCGCGCCCATGAACCAGGAAGCCCTCGCGGTATGTCTCCAGATAGCAAAGATGTGCCGCATGACCCCTGTCCCCCAGGTCCATACCATGCGCAAACTCGTCATTGACGGGTCGAACACGAGCGGGTTCCAGAGGACTGCGCTCGTTGCCGTCAACGGGACTCTCCCGAATGGTGTCACGATCGAGACCCTCTGCCTCGAGGAGGAAGCGGCCCAGCGGGTGGAAGGCGATACGTTCTCGCTCGACCGCCTCGGTATCCCCCTCGTGGAGATCACCACCGCGCCCTGCATGCGGACGCCCGAGGAGGTCCAGGAGGTCGCCCGGTACCTTGGCATGGTCTTGCGCTCGACAGGCAAAGTCAGGAGGGGCCTTGGCACGATTCGACAGGATATCAACATCTCGATTCCCGGCGGGGCACGGGTCGAGATCAAGGGAGTCCAGGAGCTTGACCTGATCGCCGAGGTCGTGAAAAGAGAGGTAAAACGGCAGAAGAGGCTCCTCGAGATACGGGACCGCCTGAAGGAAAGGGGTGCCCTTGTCGACGAACTGGTCCGGGACGTGACCGGGACCTTTTCGGGGACAAAGTCCCAGATCCTCGGCAAGGCCCCACTCATCCTCGCCATCGTGCTCCGGGGTTTTGCCGGCCTCGTTGGCGAGGAGATCCAGCCAGGCCGCCGCCTGGGGAGTGAACTCTCTGACTATGCCAGGAAGTGCGGTCTTGGGGGGATCTTTCACACCGATGAATTGCCGGCGTATGGCATCTCGCCGGAGGAGGTGGATGCTCTCCGCCACGTGACAGGAGCCACGGCCGGCGACTGCGTCGTGCTTGTCGCGGGTCCGCGGAAAAAAGCCGAATGTGCATCCCGCCAGGTGATCCGGAGGGCACGAATGGCACTTGACGGTGTCCCGAAGGAGACCCGGCGCATGGAGGAAGGGGGGAATACCTCCTACATGCGTCCCCTCCCCGGCGCGGCACGCATGTACCCCGAGACCGATGTCCTGCCCGTGTCCATCACGGGGTCCCTGTGGGAAACGGTCGAAATACCAGAACTCCTCGAGGACAAGGCGGCGCGGTTCTCCCGCGAGATGGGTCTTGACGCATCACTTGCAGACCAGATCGCCTTCTCCGAGCACCTCCCCCTCTTTGAGAAGGCAGTCGGGAGGGGGATATCCCCCCTCCTTGCCGCACGCACGCTCCTTGCGACCCTCAAGGAGATATCGCGGGAGGGACTTGAGATCCGGACCCTCCTCGAGGGGGACCATAGAGGTCAGGGGTTAGGGGAACCACCGGTCCTCGGCGTCCTCGATGCAGTCAGGCGGGGGCAGATCGCAAAGGAAGCCATTCCCGAGGTCTTCCGAAAGATCATCGGGGGGATGGACGTACCATCCGCAGTCCATTCCATGGCGTCTTCGATCACGGAATCCGACTTGGTCGCCATCGCGGAGAGGCTTGTGGGCGAAAGGATTGATTTCGTCCGGGAGAAAGGACCAAAGGCCCTCGGGCCACTCATGGGCCCGATGATGAAGGAAGTGGGCGGGAAGATCGATGGAAAGAAAGTCTCGGCCGTCCTGAAAGAGGCCATCGAGAGGGCTCTCCTGGACGGAAAAGAGGTCTCCTGATTTTCTCCCGTAAGGAAGTATTAAAAGAACGGCCAACGTATTACATAGGGAGTCTGATTATGGGAAAGACAGGATCCGTACAGTGGACGCAGGTCAAAGGTGTCAAGGGCCAGATACGGCTGGTCCCGAAAGCCGAGGGAGAGGTGAAGAAACCCGGTCCCAACCAGCGGTTCAAGGCAGGGGCGTCCCTGCGCAAGATGGAAGAGGCATCCGGGGAAGGGCGGGGAGGTTTTTCCCGCCCGGGAGGCCGCGGTGGGCGGGGAGGACGGAGGTCTTCCCCGGGAGGCCGGTCCTCGGAGTCCGGACCGGTCGCAAACCCGATGGTCAGGAAAGCAATGCGGCGGTCCAAGGCATCGATACTGGGGTCCAAGCAGAAATCTGCCCGGTAGGTTAATCCCCCATCCTACCCCGGGAAACCCTTTTTTTTTATCGGAAGCCTGTTCCTGGTCCGGGACGATTGACAAGGGGAGGGTTATTCGCCCAAATCCCTTTAGTACCCCGGTTATCTCCCATAAAAAACCCTAAAAAATGGAGAGGCGGGGGAATCCCCCGCATGGCATCGCCCATAATCCCCCAGGGAGAAGTATCTTGTATCCTTGCAGGAAAGTGAGATCATGGATCTGAAGGCAGCCGTCACGAGCTACCAGTTTGCGGAAAGGGCAAAGAGCGAGCTGATCATTTCGTCCCAGCTGACCATCGCCCTGGCGGGATTTCCCGAAGGGGAACGCCCGGGGGGAAAGCGGATGCTTATCCTCCTCCTGGAGGCGGTCCGCTCCGAGATCGAGTTTGCCTGGAGGGGCACAGATGTCGTGGACTTCCGCAGGGCAATCAGCCTCCTCTCCGAGGCTATCAGCCTCGTGGAGAGCGAGAACTATGGTGCCGCCTCGCTCAAGATAAGCGAGTCCATCAGTGCCGTGACCACGGCAGCCCAGGGAGCCTGGCAGGCCTTGTCCCAGCATGGACTCATCTGAATTTTTCGAGTTCCTCCTTTCCCGGTCATCCGTCCGGGATTTTCGGGACGAGGAGGTCCCCGAATCAGACATCTCCTATATCCTTGACTGTGCCAGCACGGCACCAAGTGCAGGAAACCTCGAGGCATGGGACGTCGTCGTTGTCGATGACCCCGCACTGAGGGAAGAGGTATCGGACGCGGCGTACCAGCAGGAGCACGTCGGGGCAGCCCCGCACCTCTTTGTCGTGTGTGCAAACTATGTCCGCTCGATGTCGCGGTACGGGGAGCGGGGAATACTCTATGCCCTCCAGGATGCAACAATTGCGTGCTGTTACATGATGCTTGCAGCCCATGCGCGACGGCTCCATTCCTGCTGGGTGGGAGCGTTCCTCGAGGAGGAGGTGCGGCAGATCCTCGGTCTCCCAGCCCATGTGCGGCCCGTTGCCATCCTCTGTGTCGGCAGGGGGAACCCTCCCGGAATGCTCACGGAACGGCTTCCCGTGGGGGACCACGTCCATCATAACATGTGGTGATGGGGAGAAAATGCCAGATTACTGTGTCATACTTGAAGGAGCTTACATCGTCCGGGATGTCCCGACCCTGGATGATGCCGTCAGCATCGCGATCTCGGAAGCCGGAAAGAGGCTGAACCCGGTGGCCAGTTACGTGGACGTCGAGGTGGGCATGCTCGCATGCCCGTACTGCGAGGAGGAATTGAACAGTGCCCTCATCGTGGCACGAACGGCCCTCGTCGGACTCCTCTTTGAGATGAAGGTCTTTTCAGCGGAGTCTCCCGAGCATGCGGAGCGGATCGCACGGTCTGTCATCGGGAAAGCATTGAGGGATGTCCCCCTCGAGGTCAAGGAGGTCCATCCCCTGTGATCTATGTCGTCGGGCACACGGCAATTGATCATATCTGCCGCGTGAAGGACTTCCCACCTCCCAACGGGTCTGTGACCATCATGGACCGGAAGGTCTTTTTCGGGGGAGGGGCCGCAAATATCGCGGCCGGGATTGCCCGCCTGGGAGAAGAAGCCGCCCTCGTCAGTGCTGTCGGCGGGGACTTCCCGGGCAGCGACTATGACCAGTGGCAGAAGTCTCTTGGTATCACCCAGCAGTTCTTCCATGTCGCCAAGACCCATACCCCGACTGCGTTCATGTTCACGAATGACAGGGGGGACCAGATCACGTTCTTCGAATGGGGGGCATCCGCAATCTTTGCAACCGCCGAGGCCCCGGCCCTCCCCTTTGTCCACATGGCCACCGCTGACCCCGACTTCAACGTCCGTGTGGCAGAAAAGGCAGAATTTTCCACGTTCGATCCCGGTCAGGATCTCCACCGTTACACCCGGGAACAGCTCGAAAAGATCCTCTCTCACGTCTCCATCCTCTTTGCCAACCAGCACGAGGTCAGGGGCATGTCCAGGATTCTCGGGATACCACCGGCAGAAATAGCAGCGCGTGTCCCGGTCGCGGTCTTTACGAGGGGAAAAGAGGGCAGTGACCTCATTCGGGAAGGAAATTCTGTCCACGTCCCTGCGGTCGAGGTTTTCGCAATAGACCCCACGGGGGCCGGTGATGCCTACCGGGCAGGGTTCCTGGTTGCGTACTGCAGGGGATACGATCTTGTTGACTGCTGCCGGGTCGGGAGTGTGACGGCCTCTTTTGCTGTCGAGAGCTCGGGTTGCCAGACCAACCTGCCGACCTGGGAGATGGTGGAGGCACGGTATAGAAAAAGTTTTGGAGACTTTCCACCGGAGAAGTCGACCGGAAAAAGAGCCAGCGGACGAATCCCATGAGATCTCCCACGTCAGTTGCAGGAAGCGAGATGAGGCTGGAGAGTCTCGCACGTTACCTTTTCAATGCACCATCCTGGCCTGCCTCTATCCTCATCCTCTGCGTTTTTGGGTTGATCCTCGACGTGGTGACGCAGAGACTGGGCACGACTTTCCTCCTCGGGACACTTGGTTTCACGCTCCCTGGCCTCTTTGCATTCATCGCGACAAAACCCCTTGTGACGTCACTCGGGCGGCCGATGACATGGAACAGGTCGGCACTCCTGGCACTCTCCTGCGCAATCTTTGGTCTCTTCATCACGCTCTTAGGCCTCCTCATCTCCCCCCTCCACCTCGCTCTCTCCTACGCGGTTGCGCTGGGATTCACGCTTGGGTTACGACTCCTCGTCCTCGTCGCTATCGCCGACTTCCGGATCCTTCGCATGATCGTGCCGGCAGCGACCCAGAGTGGAATGGCCATCCTCCTGGGGATGCATCTTTTCCCCCCCGTCTTTCTCCCCCTCTCTCTCCTCGTCCAGGGAGTGTTCTGTGCCGGTTTTGCCGGGGTGATCTGGCTCATCGAGAGGCCGCTCTACAGGACGTTCCATATCCGCGTCCTTGACTTCCTCAACTCGTTCCTTGCACACCTCACCGACGGGTCACGGGCACTCGAAGAGTACTTTGAAAAGATCGGCGAGGAAGTGACGGTCCCCCAGGTCAGCATCTTCTTCTCCCGTAAAGACCGCCGTGGCCTCCTGATCACCATCCCGAACGTGCACCCCGGACCCCTGGGAGAGATTGGCGGGGGAAATATCCCCCGCGGAATGCAGGAAGGTTTTGACGAGATGGTCATGGTCCCCCACGGGGCTGCGACCCATGATTTCAATCCGGTATCGGAAAAGGAGATTGGAAAACTCGTCGAAGCTGTCAGGAGGGCCCGGAATTCCCTCCGGTTCTCCCCGCTCGCCTCCCGGTCTGTCCGGGTCAGGGAAGGTTCCGTCTCCCTGCTCTGCCAGGTCTTTGATTCGACGCTCCTCCTGGTCGGCACCCGTTCCCCCGAGCGCACGGAGGATATCGATTTCGGGGTGGGAATGATGATCATGGGGGAAGGTCACCGCAATTTCGAGAACGTGGGGTTCATCGATGCCCACAATTGTCAATCGGGCGAGACACTCTACGTCTTACCTGCAAGTCGCCTTGCAATGGAGTATTACTGGGCGGGCATGAGGGCAATCAACGAGATGGTCCACCAGGAGAAGGCCCCCATGGAGGTGGGTATTGCCCAGGTCAAGGTCCCATTCTCCCGCGAACAGGGGTTTGGTGACCAGGGTATCCAGGTCGCCATCGTCCGGACGGGAGGCCAGAGCACGGCCTACATCCTCGTGGACGGCAATAACATGGAAGCAGGGGTCCGGGAGGCGCTGCGCGACCACGTGCTTTCCCAGGTCGACGAGGCCGAGATCATGACCACCGACTCGCACGTCGTCAACACCGTCAGGGGCAGGAACCCGGTCGGCCTCCACGTCCCCGTGAGGGATATCATCCCCTGGGTAGACAGGGCCCTCCGGGAAGCCCGGGAAGACCTCTCCCCTGCCCTGGCTGCCGGGAGTACCGCCTGGTGCGAGGGCGTGAAGGTCTTTGGGTCCCACCGGATAACCCAGATGGCAAGCACGGTGAATACCATGCTGATATTCATCCCGTTCATCAGCGCCGGGATGCTCGTTCTCACCTTCCTCCTCTCCCTCCTTGCCTACATCGTACTCGGATAGACCCCTCGGCAGTCCAGTAGCAGCAGCGAAAATGATCACCGGGAACGGCAGGGAAGGAAATCCCCCTCTCTCCCCCATGGGTGACGCACGGTGGGAGGGGTCGTGTGGATCTATCGGGGGATGCAAGAAGTGACCACCATGATCCAGGCCCATGAGAGGCAATTGATGCGTGAGAGTATCAGGCAACCATCAATTGGAGTATCAGCATCGACGGGCCCTGGACCATGCTGGTTTCAATAATTTTGTTACACTAATCTCTATTTAAATCTTTTGGAAAAAACGCCAAAAAATCGATGAAAAAAAAAGAAAAAGATACTTATTACCGGTATCTGCCCGGCCTTCCCGCGGGTTCCCTCCAGTACGGGGGATGAAAGTGGGCAGGTGCATTATTTCAGATCTTTTCCCCCCATCGATACCCCGGGAGGGGAGGAGAGGGAAAATTCAAAATAAAGTCCGGCTATCCTTTTCTTATTTTCCACCGGGACCCCCATTCTGCCCGGATTCTAAACCTGTTAAAATTCATTTATTTTTCAATTGGACAGCGATATAGCGTCTGACGCCACCTTTACATAGCCGGGGAACTGATAGTATACATGGTGGCATCATGAAGCAGGTTCCGGTGTCTGTCCTTGTCCGGGCGGGAAGTGCCCGCCGGTCGGGAAAGGGGATCGTCCTGTCCCTTGGGGACCGCACGTTTTACATCCCGGGGGAGGAGATGGTGCGTCTCTTCCTCGGCAAGACCGCGTCCCTCCTAAGCGACGAGGGGGACTGGGAAGGAACTGCATGGCTCTCACCGGTCCTTGCCCTGCAAAAACACGACCTGACCATCCTCGTCCAGGACCGCCTCTTCATGGCGTCAATCAGGGATGTAAAAAACCTCCTCGAGGGGGGGAGAGACAGGATTGGCATCAGGGAATACTGCATGGGAAAGTCCCGACCAGGGAAAATCCCGGCTGTCTCCCCTCTCTGAGGCTGCTGCCCGGACATTGTCCTGATTAGACGTTTCCCCGCCAATAGTCATATTAATCGAGACCTTCCCTATCTTCTTGGGTATGAGATCGCGTCCACGGTAACCTATGATGCGCATATTGCTCGTTGACGATGATGTGTCCCTTCAGGACCTCATAAAAAAGTTCCTGGAGAGGGAAGAGGAGATCCAGGTCGATACTACACTTTCTGGTTCCGAAGCCCTCGAAAAACTCGGCCGGGACCGGTACGACGCGATAGTCCTCGATTACGAACTCCCTGGAATGAACGGGATAGACTTCCTGCGGTTGGTGAAAAACCGCGGCGATGACATTCCCGTCATCATCTTTACCGGGAGGGGACGCGAAGAGGTTGCAATCAAGGCACTCAACTACGGGGCGGATTACTACCTGCAGAAAAAGGGAGACCCCCGCACGAACTTCCTCGAGCTCCTCTACATGGTCCGGGAAGCCGTCAGGAGGCATACCGCAAAAAGGGTGCTGATGGAGAGCGAGCGACGTTTCCGCGAGGCACTCCTCAACTCCCATCTCATCGCATTCCAGCTCGACAGGGAATTACTGATAACGTTCTGCAATGATTTCTTCCTCTCGGTCACGGGCTGGAAAAGGGAGGACCTCGAGGGGAAGCCATTCATCGATACCCTCGTCCCTCCCCCCGAGCAGCACAAGACAGCCCAGCTCTTCCGTTCCGCCATGGACGGTGACCCTGCTGCCGTCTCTTTCACCTGCAGCGCGAAGACCGTGGAGGGGCAGGCACGCAGGATCGATATCACCACGGCTCTCCTCAAAGACCTCGCCGGCAACCCAACCGGCATCTCGTGCATCGGCCAGGACATTACCGACCGGGAGCGGATGGAAGAGGAGAAAGCGGCATCAGAGGAGAGGCTCAAGGTTCTCTTTGAATATGCGCCCTACCCGTACTTCCTGACCGACCTGAAGGGGACCTTTCTCGATGGAAACCACGCGGCGGAACTGCTTTCCGGGTATTCCCGGCGGGAACTGGTGGGAAAGAACTTCCTCGAGACGACGCTTCTTCCCCCCGACGAGATCCCCCGGGCCATCGCCCTCCTTGCTCGGCACGTGAGGGGAGAACCGACAGGCCCCGAAGAGTTCACCCTCACGAGGAAGGACGGAAGCAGGGTGATCGTTGAGGTCCGGAACCAGCCGGTCAAGGTAACCGGCCAGACCCTCGTGCTGGGGTCGGCCCATGACGTGACAAGCCGCTACCAGGCCGAGGAATCGCTCCGGAGGGCAAACGCGAAACTCACGCTCCTCAACATCATCACGCGCCATGACATCCTCAACACGGTCACCGCGCTCCTGCTCTACATCGAACTTTTAAAGGAGAGTCCAAAGGACGATGCCCAGAGGGAGACCCTCTCAAAGATCGAGCTCCTCGCCCAGACCATCAAGAGGCAGATCGAATTTACAAAGATTTACCAGGACATTGGGATCGGTACCCCCCAGTGGCAGGCCCTGGCTCCCATGGTTGCCCGGGAATCTGCCGCGGCTGCCATCTCGGGGGTCACCCTGACGAGCGATATTTCCGGGATCGAGGTGTTTGCCGACCCCCTCCTCGAACACGTCATCCATAACCTGGTCGACAATTCCCTGCGGCACGGCGGGGGTGTCACCGCGATCTGGATGACAGCCCTCCAGGACGAAAACGGGATGAAGATCGTGTATGAAGATAACGGCCAGGGCATTCCTCCCCGGGAAAAAGAGGAGATATTTAAGAGGGGTTATGGAAAAAACACGGGTTTTGGACTTTTTCTCTCGCGCGAGATACTCGCGACAACGGGACTCTCCATCAAGGAGACTGGAACATTCGGGAAGGGGGCCCGGTTCGAGATACGGGTCCCCCACGGGTATTTCCGCATTGCTCCTGAGAAGGAAAATGGCCCGGGAGACCAGCCATAGTGAGACCGGAGTATCCCGTTTTTTTCCGCCCGGCTAGATCGCATCAAGGTCAAAGATATAACCCATGATCACCGCTGGTTCCCGGCCCGGGGTGCTATACCCCCTCTCGATGACCCTCCTCTCCCGTCCCTCTGCCGGCACCATCACGTACTTCACCCTGTACTCCTCTCCTTCCCCGAAAGCGCCCTGCCGGGCATGGAGCACCTTTTCGCGGTCGTCCGGGTGAATGTACTGGAAGAGGTTGCATTCCTGTAATTCCTGGTTGCAGAACGAGGCGGGGAGGAGACTCGCGGCTCCCCTGCCGGCAAGGACGGTGGCACTCTTCTTTCCCCTTTCCTGGCGGAAAAAGATGCAGGGGAGGTGGGACAGGTGGACAGATACCATCGTCAGTTTTTCTTTTTCCTCCCGCTCCTCTTCCCGTGACGAAATGAGGCCCCTGACCCGTTTGAGGATGTCAGAGACCTGTCCCCTCGGGTCAGGGCTCTTTTCGAGGTAGAGGTCTGCACCGAAATTGAGCGCATCGATGACGACGTCTTCCCTTCCCTTTCCCGTGAAGATGATAAACGGCGTGTCGTCCCCGAGGGCCTTGACCTCCTTCATCAACTCGATCCCATTCATCCCCGGCATTGCATAATCCGAGATGATGGCATCGAATTTCTGCGTCTTCAGGAGATCGAGGGCTTCGCTGCCTGACCTGGCAGTCGTTACCCGGATACCCCGCCCTTTTTCAAGGAACATCTTCGTGACTTCGAGGAACTGCACCTCGTCATCCACGAGAAGGAGTGATATCACAGAGGCCCACCCACCCTGCATGCCCGGCAATCCATCAGGAGAAGAATACGCGGGGAAATATTTAAAATCGTCGGGAGGGGTAGATCTCATCACCTTTCCCCCATGGCCGGGGGAACGGCGCAAAGAAAGGTATATGAGAGATAAAGCCGACATTCTGCCATTTGATGGCGCCCGGTCCTGTTATTGAGGTGGGAGACGGGGAATTTCAGTTGAATTCCTTCCTGCGGGAGTACTGGTACCTTTTCATCTTCATTGCCCTTTTTGCGGCACTATCCATCTTCCTGGCCCTGGTATTTTCCACGCTTGGGAACAGCCATACTCTCTTTCCAATCTTTGGGCTTACCCTTGACCTGCAGGTGATCACCCTCGGGGCTTCGCTGCTGACCACGTACCTCGGTATATTCACCCTCCTCTGGACAGCGTTTGAAAAACCCTTCAACCGGCCGATATTTTACTATTTTATCGGGATCGAGGCATTCAAGAGGCTCCTCCTCGTTATCCCCGTCTTCGTCCTCGCAACCACCCTCACCCTCTGGATTTCGAATGTTTACCCTGGCGTGGGTCTCGTCATCTTTTCCCTCGGGGGTTTTTCTGCCGGCATCGTAATCTTTTCTTCAATCCTTGTCCTCATAACCCGGACCATCCGGATAAAGAATATCATCCTCGCCACAATGGTCTATGCACTGTCAGTCTTTCTGGTCAGTTTCTCCTTCCTCCTCCTCGTTACTGTAAGAAGGATCCCGGAGATGGCAATTCCCCTTGTCCTCCTGATGTACGCGATGGGGATCGCAGCAGTCTTTTATATTATCGCAACGCTCATCTTTGAAATTATAATACCCCTTGTGCGGCGGTGACCCATCAAAAAAAGCTCTTCGCTATTTTGAGTGGGTGGACGGGAACTGAAGTGGGGGCTGGTCGCCCCCACACACCCACATGAGGATAGACCCGCCGCCCCCGAAGGGCGCCCCGGCGGCGGTTTCGTGAGAATAAAAAACCTGGAACATCACAATAATTCTATGATACCAGAGATCCAGAGTCACCTCTTCAGTCAGGCATTGAACATTCAAAAGCCATGGTACATCACAAGGATTGAATTCAGGAAAGAAGAAAGGCGACTGGATATCTGGGTTGATTTTGAACGAGGTGCAAGATTTCCATGTCCGGAAT
>Ga0272448_1000332_pt1 | contig 73688 bp, 56 predicted proteins | sample YNPCB0191_FD_202220 | JGI IMG/M metagenome (GOLD analysis project Ga0272448, IMG submission 202220) | Hot spring sediment microbial communities from Yellowstone National Park, WY, United States - YNP-CB-019-1 | ecosystem: Environmental > Aquatic > Thermal springs > Hot (42-90C) > Sediment...
GGCGCAAGACGAAAAAGTGGATGCAGATGTGCGACGCGCCGCCGCGGAGGCATTGGGGAAGTTGGGGCACGCCGACGATGTGGTGCGAATTCTCCTGGCGCTGGCACAAGACGAAAAAGTGAGTGAGTTTGTGCGAGGCGACGCCGCGGAGGCGTTGGGGAAATTGGGGAAAAAGTTACCGCAGGTTGCACTGGCACTGCTGAAATTGGCGGGTGATAAGGATGCTTACGTTCGCAATGCTGCATACCGCGCGCTCAAAGAGGTGGTGGGTGGTGGACAACGGACGGTAATGGATTAAACGGACAGGGCGGGTGGCAGTAGCAGTAGGCAGTAAGCAGGAGGCGGGAGGCAGGAGCCGGGAGTCTGGTCGCAGTCCGCGTGGGAGGAGTGCAGCGATATGAGGAGATCGGGAGTAGTCGAACTCCCGCCGGGCTTGCGGCGGAAGAGTGAATCGGGCGTACCAGAACGGGCTGCTTTTTGCTGATAGATGGAAACGAAGGACGTGGGAGGCATGGTTGATTGGCGTCATTATGGCGTAAATTTCGCCGGTGAATCTAGGGTTGTTTTGGGGGGCTCGCGGCTGTGTGCGTTACGCAGGCGTCGGTAGGTTTGGTGCCGTCGGAGGGAGTCGAACCCACACGGTGTTTTAGCACCACTGGATTTTGAGTCCAGCGCGTCTGCCAGTTCCGCCACGACGGCACGTCCTGATGCGGCGCACAATATAAACATTCACCCCGTCCGCGCAACGCAATTTTGAATCCCCACCTCCCCCTTACCCGGCGCAGGTATCGTTTGTCTCACTGCAGCGAATGACTAGCGTCTAGGAAAACGGCTGTTCCCGGCTCCAGCGTCAGTTGGCGTTGCCCGAAAGCGAATGTCACCGGCTTGTCATGGATACAGGCAAAAACCGTTCCCATTCGACCGTCAGCCAGTTTCCATGTGCTGTGCAACACCGACGGCACGGACAACGAACGGCGTGTCTTGCCGTCCTTCTCCGTGAACGTCATCTCCACCGAAGGCACATCAAGGTCCGGCGTCGCCACACGCCGACCGAAATTGAGGAACTCGCCGGCCGGCCCGCGCCACAAATCCAAGTGCGCTTTCAGCAATCGCCGTTGCGTTGCCTCTACCTTCTCCGGTTCGCACCACCGGCCCCAGATGGCCACCGCCGGGATTTTTCCGCACACGAGGTTTATGCCGATCTGATAGAGCGTCGTCCGGCTGAATCTTTCCGAGACGTAACAGCCTTCGCTGCCGTAGCCGGCAAGGTAATCGTGATAGATGTGCGTGAACAACGGCACGCCGAGCACACCCGCGCCGGAACGCGGCCAGCGACCTTGATGCAGGTCGCGCGCATGATAGGTGTCGAGCAACGGCAGATAAAACTCGCCCGGCTCCTCGATGGAGAACGCGAAATTCGGGTCGCGCGCCTTGCCGGTCTTGCGAATCTCCTCGAACAACCGATACAACGCCGCGCTGCACCAGTTGCCGCCGCCCGGCGGATGAGAGTGTCGCGGATGATAACATTCCTTCATTCCGCCGCCGACAATCTGGTCCACCTGCACGCAGTCTATTCCCAACTGCTGGCAACGTCGCGATGTGCCGACCAGAATCTTGCGCGCCAATTCCGTGCTCGGACAAATCGTGGCTGTTTGGCCGACACCCTTGTCCGGTGTTCCGCTGATGAACGCCTCGCCTTTCGCGTCGCTGATGGCCGATGCCCGGCCCCAGCGATCAAACTCGGCCTGCTGATTCACCAGCACACGCGGGCGATCCGGCCCGGCAAGGTCCTTGTGCAACGTCCAGTTCAAGCCCGACAGAAACACCATCGTGCGATCCCCGCGTTTGTGAAGCTCCCGTGTCATCGCTGTAAAGTTGTCCTCGCCGCCGAACGGCGGGAAGTAATCCGGCGTGACCCAGGTGTCCAGTTTTTCCCACGACATGATCAGGCAGGTAATCGGCGCGCCGACAACCTTGCGCCAGCGTTCCGTCTGCTCGACCACCAGCGGCAATCGGCTGCCCAACGTGCCGTCCGGCATCTGCCCGCGAAGCGAGTAAGTGAAGATCAACGTCGGCTCGACCATCCATTTCGGAATGTCGCCCGTCGCCACGCGTTGCGCCGCCGTCTGACGGCACCACGGCTGACGAATCGCCCATTCGCGGTAGAGATCGGCTGCCGCCTCCCACGTAATCGCCTTCAAACCGGTTGACGGCTTCAGTGCCGCCAATGCCATGTCGTATCCAAGCTCCCACTGCGTCACCGGCGTCTGCGGCAACACGTGGGCAATGGTCATCTCCAATCCCTTGCCTTTGCGAACGGTGCAGAACTTTTTCTTGTGCGCCCCGCAGTCGCGGGCGGCGAGATACAAGCCTGCGGAAGGGTCAAACGCCGCCAACATTTGCAACGACGCACTGCCGGGGTAACTCAACTCCCGGTCGGGCCGGTGGACGCTTGGGTTGCAGAGTAGTGTCCCGTCGCACTCCGGCCGCAGCACCCGATCCTGCTCTCCGTTGCCGGCGAACGGCAACCGCAGCGTGACCAGCGGGAATCGGACTTCCGCGATGCGGCAAGGCTCCTTGGAGCGAATGGCGATGCGCCCGAGCAGATGCGGCGTATTTTTCTCCAGCCAAAACCGGCAAGTCACGGTGAGGGCAACGGGCTTGTTATGCGTGCCCTCGACGATGACCGCGCCCTTCTCTTGCCGGGTACTGATTGCGGTGGCGCTGGTTTTTTCATCAACAAACTGGATCGAGTACGCTGGTGTCGCCACGGATGGATCGAGCCATTCGCGCCCCGTGGCTTTGTCCTTCAGCGACACCAACTCGCCGCTTTTGGCGTCCCATTCCGCGCGCAGCGAATCGTTTTCCAGCGACACAACCGGACCGGCCAGCGCGGTTGTGACCCATGCCAGACCGATGATGCAAAAGGCGTTTATTTGTCTATTCAATGACCAGAATTCCATAAACGTCCAAAGGCGGCACGTCCACGACACAGCGGTTGTCATCGCGGCGGAGCGAAAGCGTTCGCTCAGGAACTCCCGGCGACAGCAGGCGCGCGGCGCGGCGGTCGCGCCACGCGGCGCCAAGCTGCACTTGCAACGGGCGGGTCGGTCGCGGCGCGGCGTAGTTCACCAGATGCACAACAAGACGACCGGCTTCGCCTCGGTAGGCGCTCAACGTCACCGTCGTGTCCGGGTCAAGAAGACGAGCCGACAGACGACCATCTGCGGCTTTGAGGATGGCGCCTGCCACCTCTTTCCATGACGGCGGCAACGCGGCGAACACGCCCCAGCGCCAGCCTTTGAGGGGGCGGATCACGCTCGCTTTCAGTCGCCGCACACGATTGCCCACAAGGGCGTCCAACGGGTTGACTTCCAGCAACCGCCCTTCGTCATCGTATTTGCCGTTGTCGCCCAACATCAGCACGGAGCCGCCCCGGTCAACGAATCGTTTCACGGCCTCGCAAACCGTTTTGCTGAGATGAGTTTGCCCGGCGAGAATCAGAACGGAAAATTTTTCCAATCGCTGGAGGTCATCATCGAAGACCACTCCCCACTGGAAACCGGCGCGAATCAGGATTTCCTCGGCGGCGGCTGTTTGATCGAACGCATATTGAGCGTTGAAAGCGAGCGACGGGAAAGCATGAAGCACCGCCACATCGTTGACGGGTTGAGCGGAAAGGAGGAGGGATTCATGCTGGCGGACAAAGCGAAGATACTAGCCCAATGCCTCGCTGAATTCGGGCCGGTCAATCCACATGCCATTGCCACCGCCCAGGGCGCGCGTGGCCCAGTTCGCGCCGGGCACGCCGCCGTTAGCGGCCGCCTCGGCAATCTGCAACCGCATCTCGGTTGGCGTTTGCGGCAGACGCATCGAGGCGTCGGTGGCTCCTTCCCGTCCCGGACCTGACGCCCACGTTGTCGGGACGGCGCGGTAACCGATGGCGGCGGCGTTCTTGTGGGCGCGAACTTGCGAGACCATCAGGTCGCCGGCGATTTCGGGCGTGTTGGCGTTCTCGGCGATCATCAGGTTCAAATGCCGGCCGATCCACACGGGCCAGACGCTTCGCATGACGATGTCGCCCGCGCCGCATGGATGCGCCGGGTTGGCCATCAAGATCGCGTCGGGCCGCAGGCTGCGGGCGTAATCGGTGATTTCTTTCACAAACCCGCCCAGAGATTCGCATCGCCACCGGATCCACGCCCGCATCAGGGGGTTATGGATTGGTTCCAGTTTGGCGGGCGCGGGCGGCTGGCGCACATGATTGAAGGAGCTGATGCCGAACAGCGGAAGCGGCTCTGGATATCGCTTGGCCAGCCACGCACGGAATAGCGCGGTGCAACGGTCGCAATAGCAAGGCCCGCTCAGGCAATTGTCGAAGTTGAAGCCATCCAGGTTGACCTCCTTCAACCCGATGCGGACAGCTCGTTTCAGGTAAGCGCGAAACTCCGGATGGTTGAAACACGGACGCCAGCGGTAATACTGCGCTTCGTTATATTTCTGGAAAGCGCCATCCATGGATCGTTGTGGCCAATCCTTCGCCCGCGGCTCTTCCGCCAGAAACGTTTCGTAGTAGATCGAGGCGCACTGGCAGTAGCCCAAAACCTTGACGCCATGCCGGTGCGCGAGACGAACGAAGGCGGCGGTGCGTTGCCATTGGGGACGTTCAAACTCCAAACCGAACCCTTTGTAGTAGTGGGTGACGGCCAGATTGACGCCGAGCTTGGCCATCTTCCGCACCAGTTCCTCGCTGTGCAAGCGGTCATACCACTTGGCCGCCCACCACGCGCTGCCATCCACCGTATAGGAAGGCGCGCCCAAACGGATGTTGTGTTCCAACGGCTCCCATCCCCACCAGCTCCAGTAGTACGGCGCAGCCGTCACGTCCGCTTGTCTCGCCGCTTCACCCGCCATCACATGGCCGGCAGTCAAAAGAATCAACAGGGAACAAATAGCGGTTTTCATCGTTGCGCTACGGTGCGAGGTGGAGGATTTGGCAACGCGCTTCGGCGCGCAGCACGGGAATGGTTTTGCCTTCCACGGACAGTTTCACCGGCGCGGTGGTGTCATCGAAATCGGTTCGCCGGACCAGCAGATGGTTGCCGAGCCGCACGGCGGAAACGACCGGGCCTTGTTGTTTCGGCACGTCGAAGAGGATCGGCGTGCCGCGTTCCAGAAACTCGCGGTATTCGAGCGACGCAGCCCAGACTTCATGCAGCAGCCGTGTTTCTTCCGCCGCTTCGTCGCGTGGGCACCAGAGGAAAAACGTGTCGTGACCGCGCAGCAACATGTGCCAGAGCAGTTCCTGATATTTCGCGGCGCTGAACTGTGTCACGGTCGGGCCGGTATCTTTCGGGGGCGCGGTGGTGTGCCAGTGCACGAACGGGATGCTCGGCGTGTTTGCGGCTTTGTGTTGACCCGATGTGGAAGCTACCAGCAGCAGATTGTAGAACCAGCGATAGTCATAGTTGGGGAAATCGTACCAGGTCGGCGTCGCGTGCCACGTATAGACCACGGGCATGGAGACGGTGTAACCGGTCAACGGGAACTCTTGGAACCACGGCCGGTATTTGGCGCGCTGGTCAGCTCGGAACGGCGCGCCCGGCGGCAGTTTCTCGAAGTAATCATACCAGTAGCGCCAACCGTCGTTGGGATAGACCGCGTAGTTGCCGACCAGCGCCTTCGGGAATCGCTTCCGCACCGGCTCCGCCAGACACTCGCGTTGCATCCGGCTGCGAATTGTCCGCAGCGCCCGTTGGAACGCGGCGAAATCGTGGATGTTGCCGACGCGCTCTCGGCAACGCACGCAGCGTTGGCTGTGCGCCCAGGCATCGTTCCATTCGATGGGGCCGTCAATCTCCCAGTCGGTGAAAATGAAATGGATGTCGAGCCGCTCGCGCTGGTAGGCATCGAGGAAGAACTCAACCTGTTCGCGGATGTTCGCGTGACGAAACTCCAGTGCAAACGGACAGCCCATCGGTCGTTTCGGGGCAAACGAGTAATCGAAAAACGGTTTTCCGTCATCGCCGATGTGGGCGGTCTTCTCGTCGCCGTTGCAGAAAAAGTTCAAGCACGCCACCGCGCTGATGGTGATGGGCAGACCGAGCTTCTTTTGGAGACGGCCAAGCCACATCGCGTCGCGGAGACTTTGCTCGCGACGTTGGGGCGACGGATTCCACGAGGCCATCACCGGCAGGCCGCGCGCATCGAGGTCTTTCAGCAACCGTTCCGCCTCGGCCTCGTCGGTTGTGCCCAATCCTTGCAACGGCCAGAGATACAGCGGCAGTCGGTTGCCGCGCGGGTATTTCAGAGGCCTGGTATTGGCCAGCACCACATCCACCATCTCGCGCTGGCTGACGGTCTGTTTGTTCTGCGCGAAAACCTGCGGAGAAGAAAACGCCAACCCGACGGCCAACACGGTGGCAAAGACCCGTGGCGGCCTCGGTGCCGTCAGGCGCTCCGCAACGGTCTTACTTGGAAGAATCATAAAGCCCGATCTCCACGGAGAAAAACTGACACGAGCCTTTCTTTTTGTCGAGATTCTTGAGCTGGATCCGGTTGGTTCCCGGAACGATCCACCGGCGTGGAACCTCGTAGAACTTCAGCACGTCGGGAGTCGGGTAGCTCTCATTTTGCGCCAGAGGCGGAAACAACTCGGTGCCCTCGTGCTGAATCGGCTCCAGCAGCCTGCCATTCATCGAAACGGCGATTTGCAGATTCGCGCAACTCTTTCTCGTCTCGACGCGGAGCAAGGCCCGCTGACAGGTGTTGTCGGGAATGATCACCTCAAGCGTCATTTCATTGACAGCGGAAAGATTGCCGAGGACGTAGTTTTGCGGTTGGGTTCTGAGAAATTCGATGTCGGTGATCCGTTTCAGTCCGTCGGTCATGCGAAGCCTTTGTTTTTCGGGCACGTAATCGTAGTTGAACAGGCTCAGGCCATCCACGCCGCGGGAGAAGAAATTCAGCGCGGTGGCCCGGTACGCTTCAATGGTTGTGTACCGTCGGGCGAATTGGTTCTTGGCGGCCTGGTGGGTGACGTAATTCATTTCGCCGTAAAGTTTGGCGTGTTGGGTCGCAGCCCGGAAGCCTTCGATGTCCAGCGCCATCGTGTGCCGATAAAAGGGAGAGATATTGATCATCTCCACGAGCCGTGCCGCGTCCCAACCGGGCACATCCAGCCCGGCCTCGGCGCATTTGGCCGGCGTTTCGGGCACGCGCACACAAAGCTGCAGCGACTTGCCGCGCTCGCGGCCAATCCGCCTCATCATTTCCTTGATGCGCTGAACGAACGCCGTCATCACGCGGGCGCCTTCGTCGAGTTTGTCGGCGGGGAAAAACTTCGGGAACCGCTGGAAATCCAGTTCCACGCCGTCCACGTCATATTTCGTGCAAAGCTCCTCAAGGATTGCGAAGTAATAGTCGCGGACCGGCGGCAACAGATAGTTGAAGAGTCGGACGTTGTCCTTTTTCGTGTACGGTGACGTGTCGGAATCGCCCAGCCAATACTCCGGGTGCTCGCGCCAGATGGCGTTGTGGGTCGGCCAGTCCTTGTCGGTCACGTAATGGTGATCGTTCATGCGGTAGGAGATAAAGAACTTCTTTCCGCATCGGCGGCAGGCGTCGAGCGTGTCCTTCACCGGGTCGCCGCCCGCGTGCAGGTAGCGCATGATGTAATCATACGACGGAAATTTGCTGAGCGGCTGGCCGGGCCGGTATCGTTTCCAGGTCGGGTCCACTTCCGACGGAAACAGGTTCGCGCGCCACATCGTGGGGCAACACATCACCGCATCCACGTCAGTATCTTTGAGCTTCTCGATGAAGGACTGGATGTATGGGGCGTTATTGTCCTTGCGGTGGCTGACGATCAACAACTCGTGGTTGAAGATGCATTTCTCCGCGTGAACCGCCGACGCGACAACCAGCACAAAAAAACACATGCGCTTCACGGAAGCAGCCTAGCAAGTTGTCTGGTGAAAGCAACCGGCTTCTTTGTTGGTCTTGCGCCTTGCTTTTGCGTCGTCGCGCCTCTATCCTGTTTAGGAACTTATGCAGCGCACACGTTTGTGGGTTCTGTTGGCGATCGTCCTATTGTTCGCCAAGTCTGCGTCGGCGCTCACCTTCGATGCGGAGAACATCGGCATTTCCAAACGGATTCCCAAACAAGGCGACGAGGTCAGTTGGCTGGTGCCAGTTGTCAATGATGCCGAGTCTCCCTTCGAGGGTGAAATCATTGTCAGCTTTTCTTGTGGTCGTCGGGGCGAACCGTCCGGCAGGGCCGGCACGGTTCGGAAGCATTTGAAGCTGCAGCCCCGCCACAGCGAGGATTTTACTTTCAAGTGGGCGCCACCACGCAACGGCTACTATCGCGTCGAGTTTGCGTTGCAGGGAACCGAACAGCGCGCCGTCAAGGAAATCGCGGTCACGCATGACGACGTTTACTTTGTTTGGTTTGGCGCGCCGAAGACGTTGCGCTGGTGCAACGTGCCGACAACGGTACAGGACGCGGACCAATCCTGGTGGCTGCGACGCGGGGCGATCCCGGCGCATTGGAAGGGAGGTGTCTGCAACAAGAATTGGCCGGTGGAGAAGTTTGTGGAGTCCTGGGGCAAGTCGGACTGGATCGCGATTGACGAGGTCGGCGGCCCGGGCGAGGTCACCGACAAGTTTATCGCGGCGTGGAAACAACTCAAGCAACGCAAGCCGCGCCACTGGACCGCTGTTTGGTTCATGGGCGCGCACGACTACTGGCGGGATATCAACAAGCTGGTGGACCTGTTCCTGCCCGAAATCTACCTGAACTATTCGGGAAACCACCTGGGGCGTTTTGAGCCGTATCTTCGCACGGCGCGTGAAACGGGCGTGACAGGTCAGATGATTCCCTGCTTGGGCATCAATCAGATCAAAGACAAACAGGGCAACATTACCCATTCGCCAACAAAGGAGGACGTGCTGCGGCAGATTCGTTATCTGAAACGCGCCGCGCCAGAGTTGAAGGGCGTGGGGTTCTTTTCCTTCAACGGCGCTGCGCCCGGCGTGGCTGAATATGCTGACGGCCTTTGCGAGGAATACTACATCAAGCCGGTGCTGACGATTCGGAATCCGGGTCACCCGATTACGTTGTCGGACGGGCCAAAACGGGTGGCGAGCATCACGGTAAGAAATGTCGGCAACATGGACGCTGAAAATGTGAAACTCGAATGGCGATGGGGCGCACAGATCAAACCGGAACTCGTTCGCGAATGGCCGGTCGGTCGTGAAAACACATTTTCGATGGAAACCGCTGTCGAAACCGGTTGTGAGCCGCTGGAGTTTCGCATTGTGCCGGGCGACGGCTACACGGTGGTGGACGGTTTTGCCAGCGTGGCGAGCGCGACCGTTGATCTGTTGACGGAACTGGCGGGCACCGGTGAGGCACCGCGACATTCGCAGTCAGGCTCCGAACTCATCGTTCGCAACAACTGCTACGAAATCGCACTCGACTTGACGACGGATCAATTGGTTTCCATAGGCGTGCGTGGCGGCATGGCCAACGTGTTGCGACAGCCGTGGACGATGCGGGCGGATGGGCGCGAAGGTTTTCAAGAGGCAAGGATCGAGGAGCGGCACGGCCGGCTGGTCGTTACCGTGCCCTACGATTCCGAGAAAGCGTCCGGCGAAAGCCAGTATCTATTTTTCGCCAACAGCCCGGCGATTCGCATCGCGCGTTCCTGGACGCCCAAGGGCAAACTGACGCTGAAAAGCGCCGGTGAGCGCTGCGGACTGTTTCAGAAGGGCGGGACGTTCGCGCTGCAAGCCGGCGTGGGCGGACCGGTCAAACGCGGACAGTTGCACGATGGCACCCAATACCGCGACCTGCTGTTCGGCTATCTGGGCGAGCGACCGCGACCCGACAACGCCGACCGCGCGGGTTGGATTGATTTTTCTTACGGCGCGCAAGAAGCCGATGGCGGACTCGGCGTGGCCATCGAATACCGATGGGCTGACAGCGACAGCAACACCTACGATGTCACGCGGCTCTACGATGCCAGCGATTGGCTGGAGGTGGTTTATCTTTGGGACAAAGAAAAGGTGTTTTCCCGTCCCCAGAAGTCCTGCATCTGGCTGGTGCCCCACCGCCGGATAAATTTCACCGACGAGTCTGTGGAATCGCCGGCCAAGATTTTGTGGCAGCGACTGCACGCAGACCAGTTGTTGGCAGTTGAGGGACTGAAACCAAACAACTGAAGCATCACGGAATCACCGGCAACAGGAGGTGCGACGGATGCGCGTTGTCGTGGTAAATGGTTTGCGTCGCCTTCTGGCGCTCGGCATCGGCGCCAAACGGATGGCCGGTGTTCGGGTTGCGGTCGAAGCGGGGGAAGTTGCTGCTGGAAATCTCGACGCGAATCCGGTGGCCGGGCCGGAAGGCGTTGCTGGTGACCCCAAGGTCAATCTCGTACCGATAGATTCGGCCCGGCTCGATCAGCTTCGGTTTGTCGCGCGATTCGCGGTAACGGGCACGCAGGATGCCGTCGCAGAGGTTGATGGCGCGCCCGTCCGGCCAGACATCCACCAGCTTGCCCGTCCAGTCGGTGTCTGTTGCGGTGCTGGCCGCGTAGAGAACAACCTTCACGGGGCCGGTCACTTCCAGTTCGCGCGTCAACGGCTCGCTGGTGAAAATCATGACGTCGCTCCGGTTCTCGACTTCGCGTTGATCGCGCGGGCCGGAGTTGCTGCCGAGGTTGCAGCCGCCCACGGTCGGCACGGGATCATCGGGATCATAGACAAACGTGTCGGCAGGTTCGCGGCCGGGTTTTGTCGTGCCCAGGCGTTTGTCGCTGTGGAAGTAGTGCGCCGTAAAGCGCGTCCGGCGCAACGGCCACTCTTGTTCATCGCGCCACTGGTTGCGACCCATCACGAAGATGCGGAAAGGAGGCCATGTGTCCACGTCGGTTTTCTCGTCTTTCAGCCAGTGGTCGAACCATTGGGTTTGGATCTCATCGAGCTTCACGAGCGAGCCATCGCCGAAATCCACGTCGCCCACTTTGCGGTCCTTGTTGATGCCGTGGACCCACGGTCCCATCAACAGATGCACGTGTTTGTGTCCTGCGTTCCGCACGGCGTTGACGTGCTCAAACACGCTCTTTGCGTAGAGGTCGTACCAGCCGCCGGCGGTGTAGATGGGCGTCGTGATGTCTTTGTGCCGGCCGCGGAGGCTCATCGGTTTCCAGTAATCGCCGAAGTGCGGATGCGCGACCCAGTCGCGGAGATAGGGAACAGTCTGGCCGATGGCGTTGTCCCACGTGCACAGCGGAAGCGCGCGGAGCCAGTCCTCGCGTGTCCAATTCCGGGTGGCCGTGCTGCCGGCGGTGGCGGAACCCCAACCCATCGCCAGTTGAAGCTGGTAGGCGCCGCCGACGTACATGAGGTCGTCATAAACGTCCACCAACGGCACGACGGGGAACATCGCCTTCAGATAATTGCCGGCGCCGGGCGCGGAAATCCATTGCGTGTAGCCGAGGTAGGAGCCACCGGTGGTGCCGAGTTTGCCGTTGCACCAGGGTTGTTTGAGAATCCAGCGGTGCGTGTCGGCGCCGTCGTCGCGGTCATGCACAAACGGATACCACTGCCCGCCCGACGTGCCTTTGCCCCGGCAATCCTGGCTGACAAACACGTAGCCGCGCGACGCCCAGGCCCGGCCCATGCCGCCTTCGGCTTTGCCTTTGCCGTAAGGTGTTCGGGCGAGGATGACGGGAAACTTTCCGTCGGCTTTCGGCAGAAAGATATTCGCGGCGAGTTCCACGCCGTCGCGCATCGGGATTTTGACTTCAGCCCGCGACTCGACTTTGTACGTGGTGGCCGCGAACAGCGGCGCGTGCAGCACGCACCACAACACAAGTATGTTTCGCATTCTCATAAGTTGTTTCCTCATGGCAGACGAATCATCTGCACGTCGAGCGGCGGCAGTGGCACGGTTCGATCCGCGATTTGAACGCGGGCTGGTTGCTTGTCGTCGCTATTGACGCAGAGGATGTAAACGGCACCGTCCTTGGCGAACACGCGCCAAGCGACCGATTCCGGCGCTTCGACGTGGAACGTTGGCGCGGGTTCGACCGACAACAAAACCGGAATCCACTTCCGGATTTCGGCGGCCATCGTTGTGACATCTTTCCAGCGTTGCTCGAACGGTACAATCTTGTCCATCCGCCAGAGGTCGAACCACGAGTAGAAAATCAAGCCATTGGCGCCGGCGGCAATGCATGACCACGCCATGCAACGCATCTCGGCCAGCGTCGGCGCGCGGCCATTGGGTCTTTTGTACGAGGTCCAGTCGAAAATCTGCGGGACCATCCAGACGGCGCGGGCACCGAAGGTTTGCTCGACGGTGGTGCGCGCCCATCGCAACGCTTTCGACGGCGGGTCTTTCGGAATCGGGTACGGATCGGTGCCGATGACATCGAATGTCGGCAGGTATTCGCGGACCTGGTTGACTTGGTAGAGCACGACCCACGCGGGCCGGCCGGGGTCGAGTTCTTCGAGCCACTGCCGGTGCGCGGTAAGTTCGTCGCGCATCGTGAGCGGCAACTCGTCGTTGATGTACCACGCGATGATGGCGGGATGATCCTTGAGCGCGTTGACGGTTTGGGTGATGCGTTGACGGGCTTCGGCCTGCGTCTTGATGCCGCGACGACCGACATAGAGGTCTTTGACGCTGTAGATGACGCGGATGCCGTGAGCATCAGCGAGGTCAACCCCGGCCCGGCCAACATCGGCGTAGGGCATGATGCAGTTGAACGGCGACTTCGCGTAGATGGCCATCTCGTTGGTCTTGATCCCGCCCCAGTAGGTGCCGAGCGGGAAGAACGGTTCGCCGTCCACGATGAGCCGGCGATGCCGGTCCATGTAGGACTTGCGCGGCGGAAACTTCTCGACGCGCGTCAACGTCAGCGATCGGCGGCCGAGTTCGCGGCCGGCGGCGTTGCGGGCGATGGCGGTGAGTTCGTACCGGCCCGGTTTCCACGATGTGGTGTCGAGCCGGAACCCGGTTTTCGTCGGGGTGACGGGTCCCGGTGCCAGCAATTCCAGTTTCGCCGGATCGGTGGCGAGACCGATGTGAACATGGACGATGCCGCCGTCGGTCTGGTCGCGGTAGCAATCGGTGATCATCGCCTCAATGGGCGGCGGGGCATATTCGGTCACCGTGACGTCGTCGAACCATGCGGCGCCGGTCATGCCTTTGCGGAGGTAACAACTGATGTGGCAGCGGGCGGCGTTGGTCGGCACCGGACCGGTGAAGCCGCGTATCTGTTGCCAATCGCGGTGCGTGCCCTTCAGTCCCTTCGGGTAACAACCGCCCAGATACTTGTTGGCGGCATCATACCACTCGGCGCAAATGGTCGCGCCGTTCTCGTCGCCGTGGATGTTTTCCGTGCGGACCCACGCGGAGATTTCGTAGCGGCGGCCGGGCTTCAGTTCGAGCCGCTGGCTGCACAGCCAGTACCGGGCAGGGTCCGTATTGACGCACTGAAGACAACGCGCGCCGGTGTGCGGCGCGTTTGTCGTAAGGCTGTACACCGGCGCGCGCACCGACCACGGCGCGCCGGTGTCGTTGGCTTCGAAGCCGGGGTTGATGACAAGGTTGGTTTCCTCCGCGCAAGGGGCCGCCGCAAGCAGTGCGCTGTGCAGCCCACACCAGAAGAAAACTGCAGGAAGGTTGTTCGTCATGGAGTTGGGATGCATGTCTATCAGGAAACCGACGAAAAAGCAAAACGGCTTTGGTTTTTGCCGTTGAAGCGCACGACGGATGTTTCGAAGCTGGCTGGCCATGATCGCATGGATCACTCTGCTTCTGATTGCGATGCCGGTGTTCTGCTGGGCAGGAAACCTTATCACCAACGGCGGCTTCGAGGAGGGGACAACAGGTTGGGAGAAAGTCGGCGGAGCCAAACAAGTCGCGCTCGATGGTGCTGTGGCGCATTCCGGCAAACAATCGCTTCGCGTCTCTGGCGCTGGCGGCATGAGAAGCTGTCTTGTGCCCTATCGCGGCGGCACGTTGAAAGTGAGCGGCTGGGGCAAGACCGAGCGCGTGGTCGTTGGTTCCAAGCCCTGGTTCAAGACGGCCTTGCAACTCATCAGCTACGACAAGGCAAAGAAGTCCGTCGGCCATAGCGACGTGGTGCTGCTGGATGGCACGCATGATTGGACGCGATTCGAGCGCACGGTTTTGTTGTCTTCGGAGGTTGCGTATGTGGCGGTCCATTGCACGTTGTTGGGGCCGGATGTGCAGGGCTGCGCGTGGTTCGACGACATCGCGCTGGAACAACTGGGCGTCTCCAAAACTCGTGCCCTTGACCTGCAAAAGGCAACGGTGACAGTCAAGTTCCATCACGACCTCGGTGAGTTCCGTCATCTGTGGATCGGCAGCGATGTCGGCCACATGGATCGCGTCACCACGTCAACGCAAATCAACGCGATGCGTCACGCACGACAGTTTGGTTTTCGTTACGTCCGCATGCACCATTGCATCCACGCCCCCACATCTACTCGGAGGATGCCGCAGGCAATCCGGTTTACACTTGGGACAAATTCGACGAACGGATCGGCGCGGTCGTGGACAACGGCCTGTGGCCGGTGATTTGTCTGGAGGGGATGCCGCCGGAATTGGCAGTGAAGAACGACGGCAAAAACTGGCAGAATCCGCATCCGCCAAAAGGGCCGCCGGAGTATTTGAAGTGGCAACACATTTGCCATGAAGTTGTGCGTCACTGCCGCGCTAAGTGGGGCGACGCAATTCACAACTGGTATTTCGAGGTTTGGAACGAACCCGATGCGCGCAGTTACTTTTCGGGAACGCTTGAGGAATATCTGAAAGTGTATGACCACGCTGTGGCCGGCGCGACGTCAGCCGATCCCGCAATTCGCATCGGCGGTCCGGCAAGCGCCGGCGCGGAGTGGTGTCGGCCATTGCTTGAACACTGCGCCTCTGGCCACAACGACGCCACCGGCGGACGCAGTTGCCGCGTGGATTTTCTCTCGTGGCACATTTACACCGTTGGCGCCGGGATTCCCGTTTTCGATGTGCTCCGCATGGATTGCGAGGCGGTGCGGCAGGCAATCAACGCCGTGCCTCAGTGCAAAGACATCCCCACCATCATCACCGAATGGGGAGGTGCATCGTCGCACCATCCCGTCCACGACCGTCCGTTCGACGCCGCATTTCGAACCATGGCGGTGAGGTGTTTCTCGATCACAACGTCACGCTGGCGTTCCCGTTTTGCCTCGGTGAAGGACCGCCTCATGCGCATGAAGGATTTCAAAGCGGCCTTGCCCTGTTTACCAAAACGACGATTCCCAAGCCCAGCTTTCGCGCGTTCGAACTGCTGCGCCGCATGAGCAGGCGTCGTGTGGCTTGTGAAAGCTCCAATGATCCGGTCGGTGGACTCGCCTGTCTTGCGCACGATCAGCGTCGCGCCTGGGTGGTACTCTACAACCTCGTTGAGAAGTATGACCGGCCAACGTACGAAACAACCGTAACGGTGAAGCTGGCGAATTTGCCGCGCGGTGATTGGAAATGCCGCGTCACCGGCATCGCGCCGGGCCAGTGCGATCCTTTCCTCCAGTGGAAGGCGCTCGGATCACCGGAGAAGCTGAACAAAACCCCATACGCCGAGTTGTTGAAAGCCAGTGCCCTGCCGCCAGCCATGGACGTGCTGTGGGAAGACGGTGTTCTCCATCTTCGGATGCCGGGCTTCTCGGCTCTGTTTCTCGAACTGCAGCGCTGAGCGATTCGCCCTTGCGGCCGGTTCGCGGCGCAAGGCAGCCGGGCACGCCTTCGCGCGCCGACGGAATCCTCCGCATCTCACGACCCCAGTTCGCGCAGAGCGCGGCACAGTTCCGCGCTGTGCTCTGCGGGGCTGACCTTCGGGAAAACGCGCGCGATCTTTCCGTCGTTGCCGATGATGAACGTGACCCGCGACGGCACCAGGCTGTGCGGCCCGGCAGCGCCGTAAGCGACGGCGATCTTCTTGTCCGTGTCGGACAACAACACGAACGGCAGATTGTACTTGGCGATGAATTTCCTGTGCGATTCCACCGAGTCGAAACTGACTCCGAAGACCGTGGCCTTCAAACGTTGGAACTCCTGGAAGGAATCCCGGATGCCGCAAGCTTCTTTGGTGCAGCCCGGTGTGGCGTCTTTCGGATAGAAGTAAAGAACAATGGGGCCTTTGCCGATGTGCTCTTTCAGCCGCACCGTGGAACCGTCACTGGCAGCCGCCGTGAAATCCGGGGCCGCATCGCCGACTTTGAGCAGGTCCGCCTTCGATGAAAACCCAAACATGAGCACGCCTCCGATCAGCAATAGAATCGTCTTCTTCACGGTGACAGTATCACTCGGTGGTTGCGGCCGCGCAACAGCGCGGTGATTCCGTTGGCAACGGTGATTTTCGGGATTCTGTTCCGCTCAAACTTCTGTCCACTTGCCGGGCACGGGCGCGGGATACCGGCCTTCGGCGTCGGGCTTCACGGGCGGCGGACTGTTCTCGGTCATCGTGTCAATATAGTCACAGAAGAAGAAGTTCGATTTCATCACTTCCTCCCAGGTCACAATCCGACCACAGTGCACGGCCGCCCGGCCCATGATGGAAGCGAGGTTGGCCAGCGCGGCGCGCTCGGCCTCGTTGTGGGGTTTGTCCTGGCGAATCGCTGCCAGCAGGTTGTCCCACTCCGCCTGGTGAGGCTGGACCATTTCCTTTTCGGGTTTCCAAACGATGCGGTCGGGGTCCATGCGCTGGTCCTTGTAGATATGGACGGTCGGCGCATGAATGTTGCCAGAAAACTGGCCGGCGCACTTGGTGCCGTGCACAAACGTGGCAAATTCATTGTAGCAGTTGGCAAGAAACCGGCCGTGGACCATCGCCTTCGTGCCGTCGGCAAAGGTGTATTCAATCGCGTACGTGTCCAGATTCTGGCTGCAATCGGTGCTGCCCGCGAACCGGCCGCCCAGACCGTGCGCCGACACGGGCCATGCGTCCTTCAGCCAGCAACACTCGTCCACCAAATGAATCATGTTGTCCATCCAGATGCCCGCCGACCCCCACAACACCGACATCGGACTGCGGATTTGCGCCAACAACTCGTTGTCGGTTCCCTTGCGCGGCCCCATCGGCCGGCCCGACTGCATCCGATAAGCGCGAATCAGAAGAATCTCCCCCAGTGCGCCCGATCGCACCTTCTCAATGAAGGCCTGCCGCGCCGTCGAATGACGACACTGAAGGCCCGCCGCGATTTTGAGGTTCTTCTTTTTGGCCTCCTGACCGGCGCGAAGGATGCGGTGCGAGCCGCCGGGATCCGACGCCAACGATTTCTCCATGAACACGTGGACGCCCTTTTTCACCGCGTATTCCAGATGCGTCGGGCGAAACGCCGACCGCGTGGTCAGCGAGGCGATGTCGCCGGGCCGCAGGCAATCAATCGCTTTCTTGTAGGCATCGAAACCGAGGAACCGCCGTTCGGGAGGCACATCCATTTTGGAGGCGTATTGTTCCGAGAGCGTCTTGAAGGAGCGATTCAGTTTGTCCTCGAAAATGTCGGCCATGGCCACGAGTTTGACCGGGCCGTGCGGTGATTCGAATGCGTTGGCAATCGCCCCCGTGCCTCGCGGACCGCAACCAATGATGGCCAGCCGAATGGTGTTGTCCTCGGCGGCGTGAACATGGGGCAGCGAAATGCCCGCAAGGGCGGAGCCAGCAAGAGCTTTGCCTGTCAACTCCAGAAACTCGCGACGCGAGGTGGTGTGAAGTGTATCTTTGTTCATAGTGGATTCCTTTCCGGACACCGACTCTTACACAGAGTTGCGCGCACTGTAAAGCACGCAAAAGCAAACCCGCATCGGGCTGCTACTGACAATTGACAGACACCGCCCCCCCCCAGTCACCTGAACGAATCCGCTTGCCGCGCCCTTGGTGATGAGATAGTGTGCGGGCGTTGATGATGTCACGGAGAAACGGCAGGGAACGCATTCTTGGCTCGGTTCTGCTTGTGGCGCTGTGGTTCGTTGCCAGCAGTGCCAGCGCGCAGTTTTTTTGGACCAACACCACCAGTAGCATCTGGAGCGATGCCAACAGTTGGAGCAACGGCGTCCCGTCCTCCGGCGGCGAAACCAACTACATCCTCAATTTCACAGCACCGGCCGCTTACACCAGCGTCAACGATTTTTCCGGCGGCTTCCTGCTCAACGCCCTGCGCGTGACCACGGGCACTGTCACCCTCACTGGCGGCGATCTGGTGTTCACCAACAACGGCGCGACCGCGCCGGTCCTCGTGAACAGCAGCGGCGATCTTCTCAGTATCAGTAACAACCTCATCGCCAACAACGACCTCAGCGCGTATGCGACCAACGACATCACCCTCCACGGCAACCTGACCACGCTCGGCACGTTTACCAAGATCGGACAGGGCGTCTTGACATTGAACGGCACAACGCTCCTGAGCAGCAATTTCAACATTCAGGCGGGCAACATCGTCAACATCAACGGGAACCTGACGCAGACCGGCGGCGTGACGATTCTGGGGCAGGCGGCCGGCGTGAGCGGCGTCTCCATCATCAATCAAAACGACGGCGCGGTCGTGCTCAGCGGCGAGTTGCGCATTGGCAACGTCGCCAATACCACCAATCAATACAATCTCTACGGCGGCAGCCTCACGGTCAACGACACCTTGTACATCGGCTACAGCGGCGTGCGCAGCGTGAACCGTTTCGTCATCACCAACGGCACACTGACCGTCAACGCCACGCTGGCAATCGGGCGCGCCAATGTCGCTGCCCGATTCACCACGAATTATTTTTACCAGTCCGGCGGCACGGTCAGCATTGCCACGCTGAACTTCGCCAACAGCGCCAACGCCACCGGCGCGGTCGGGCACCTCATCATCAGCAGCGGGATTTTCACCGCCAACGCATGGACGGCTTTCGCGGCTCACAAAGCCCAACAAGGCTACATCTACCTCGGCACGGGCGCCGACGTGACCCTTCCGGCGTTTCCCACCGCGCGCGGCGAGGACTCCTACTCGCAAATCACCTTTGACGGCGGCCAACTCACCCCGCGTGCTGCCAGCGCCAATTACATGACCAACCTGACCGCCGCCTACCTCACCACCAACGGCGCCATCTTCAATGTTCCCGTCGGCAGGGATATCACCATCGCGCAGAACCTCGAAGACGCTCCCGGCCACAACGGCAAACTCACCAAAACCGGCGACGCGGTGCTGACGCTCATCGGGTCCAACACCTACAGCGGCGGCACCTTCATCAACGGTGGCGTCCTCAACACGCTCAATCCCTTTGCCCTGCCCAACTACAACGCCGCCGGCGCCGTCACCGTTGCCAGCAACGCCGCCGTCAGCGTGCGCATCGGCGGCGCAGGCGAGTGGACCGAGTCGCAGGTCGAAGACCTGATGACCAACGCCAATTTCGCCGCCGGCGCGTTGTTGGGATTGGACACCACCAGCGGCGATTACACGTTGTCGCGCAATCTCGATGGCCCAGCCGGCTACGCCAAACTCGGCGCGAACACGCTGACACTGACCGGGTCCAACACCTACACCGGTCCGACATGGATTTACGGCGGCACGCTCAGCGTCGAAACCATCGGCGACGCAACCACCAACAGCGGCATCGGTTGGGGAAACCTGATCCGTTTTGCCGGCGGCACGCTCCAACTGACCGGCAGCGGCGACTACGTCACCGGTCGCAACCTCGAAAGTCTCGGCGGTGCCACGCTCGACATCACCAACGCCAACGCCAGTCTCACCCTCAACGGCAATTGGAGCGTCCACAGCGCCACGGGCAATCTCGGTTTCACCAAGACCGGCGCCGGCAAACTCGCGCTGAACGGCGTCGTCGGCCTCAATGGCGCGACCGTTCTGAATGACGGCACGACGACCATCGGCGGCGTGGTCATCATCTCCAACAACCTCACCGTGGCCGGTGCGGCGGGCGCGCGCGCGTTTCTCGAAATCCAACCCGGCGCTCATCTTCGCATCTCCACCAACGCCTCGCTGGGCGCCACCTATCAGATGTATCTGGGCAACGCGGCCGATGCGGTCGGCGTCATTCGCCAAACGGGCGGCGCCTACTTCAACGACCGCCGCGCCGAACAAAGCATCTCCTTGGGCGCCGCCGCCGGCGGATACGGCGCGTATGAACTGTTCGAGGGTGTCGCCACCGGTGGCTATGTCAGCGTCGGCCAGAGCGGCACCGGCTACCTCGGCGTGTATGGCGGCACATTCGTTCCCATCATGTATCTGTTCGCCAGCCGCGCCGCCACGGGAACCGGCGTCGTGGACATCGCCGGCGGCGCCCTTGACGCCTCCTCGCTCGGCAATGCCTTTGTCGTCGGCAACTGGGTGCAAACACCCAACAGCGGCATGGGCGTTATGAACGTGCGCGACGGCGGCGTCTTGTTGCTGAACAAAGTCCTGCTCATTGGACGCGGCACCAATGCTCTCGGCATCGTCAACCTCCTCAGCGGAGGCACCGCCTCCGTGTTTGGGGTTAGCGCCAGCGGCAATTTTGCTTCACAAGCCTACCTCAACTTCAACGGCGGCCTTCTCCAAGCGCGCCCCGGCGCCACCACCGTGTGGATGTCCAACGAACTCGACGGCGCGTTCGTCTTCAGCGGCGGCGCGTTCCTTGACGACAACGGCCAGGCGCTCACCGTTGCGCAACCGTTGAGTGCACCCAGCGGCAAAGGTCTCAGCGCCATCGCCGTCAACAACGGCGGCAGCGGCTATCTCGCGCCGCCGGCGGTCATCATCTCCGGCGGCTCCGGCGTCGGCGCCACGGCCATTGCCCAGCTCGACTACACCACCGGCGCCATCACCAACATCCTCATCACCAGCCCCGGCTCCGGCTACCAGGACGGCGACACCCTGACGGTGACATTGATCGGCGGCGGCGGCACCGGCGCAGTGCTCGGAGCGCCCGCCCTCACTGACAATGTCAGCGGCAGCCTCACCAAACTCGGCACCGGCATCCTCACGCTGACCGGCACCAACACCTACACCGGCGGCACCGTCGTCCAAGCCGGCGCGCTCGTCGCGCTCCACACCAACGCGCTCCCGCGCTTCGACCAGCCCGGCAACGTCACCGTCGCCAGTAACGCCGCCATCGTCGTCCGCGTCGGCGGCGCCGGCGAATGGGACACCGCTTCCATAGACGCACTGCTCAACAACGCCAGCCTCGCCAACGGCGCAGCATTCGGTTTTGACACCACCAGCGGTGATTACACCAGCGGCCACCTCATCACCGGCAACATCGGCCTCCTCAAACTCGGCGCCAACACGCTGACCATCACCAATGCCAACACCTACACCGGCCCCACCGTCATCAATGCCGGCACCCTTACTGTGACCGCCATCGCCGACAGCGGGACAAGCGGCATCGGCCACGGCGGCCTGCTCCTCTTTCAAGGCGGCGCTCTTCGACTCACCGCTACGGGAGGTTACACCACCGCCCGGAGCCTCCTCAACCTAGCGACGGCAACGATGGATCTTGTCAACACCAACGCCAATCTCACCCTCGACGGCCCCATCAGCGGCTCTGGCGGCCTCATCAAAGCAGGTCCAGGCACGCTTGTTCTCACGGCTTCCAACAGCTTCTCCGGTTCTGTCGGCCTGAGCAACGGCATTCTCAATGTCCAACACAGCTTTGCGCTCGGAAACAGTGCCGGCGTTACAGTTGGCGATGGCTCGGCGCTCCAGATCCAGGGCGACATTGCCATTGGCCCCATTCCCCTGACACTCAGGGGCGACGGCTTCAACAACACCAACGGGGCGCTCCGGAGCCTTTGGGGAAACAACACCTATGCTGGCAACATCGCCCTTGCCGCCAGTTCCACCATCCAGTCCGATAACGGCACCCTAACACTGAACGGCGCCATCGCGCGCACCAGCGGAAATACCGCTCTCACTCTATTCGCTCTTACCAACGCCCACATTGTCGTCACCGGCGTCATCGGCGCCACCGGCACAGGACAAGTGCATAAAGAAGGAACTGGCGCCTTGACGTTGACCGGCTCAAACTCCTTCACCGCGCAGTTCAACGTCAACTGCGGCACGGTGTATATCAACACGCTCGGTGGCGCAGGCACCAACAGCTCCATCGGCACCGGCACACAGTTCCGACTCGGCATCGGCACCACTTCCGGCACCTTGATCTACACCGGCAACGGCGACACCACCGACCGACAGGTGCTCATTGGCGACAACACTGCCGGCACCACTCGCACCGGTGCGGGCACCATTCAGAACGACGGGACCGGGCCGCTGATCTTCACCAACCCGTCGTTCAACGTCACCAACCGAAACACCTCCACCGCGCCGTTGCGCACACTGACGCTCAGCGGCTCCAACACCGATGACAACGAGATTCAAGGCATCATCGCCGACAACGGCGCCACGACTCGCATCGCGCTGACAAAGACGGGGAGCGGTCACTGGATTCTCTCCGGCCAGAACACCTACAGCGGCGCCACCACCGTCAACGCCGGCACGCTCACCGTCAACGGCGCTCTCTACAACAGCGCCGCCACCGTCAACAGCGGCGGCACGCTGGGCGGCACCGGTTTCGTCGCCAACCTGACCATCAACGCGGGCGGCGCGCTCAGTCCCGGCAACAGCGCCGGCACGCTCACCGTCGGCAACCTCACCTTGGCCGACACTCCAACCCTCATCTTCGACCTCGGCACCGTCAGTGACCTCGTCGTCGTCACCAACCAGTTGACATGGACCGGTCTGATGGAAACCAACTGGTTCATCCTCCGCGACGCCGGTGGCCTGACCGACGGCATCTACACGTTGTTCGAGTCCGCGACGCTCAGTGGCGCGCTCGGCGCGGGCACCAACTTCACCAACATCGCCGGCACCGGTCTCGACGGCTCTCTGTTCATCGAGGGCAACGACGTCAAGCTCGTCGTCGTGCCCGAACCCGGCGCTGCCGCGCTCGTCGGCACGGGTTTGTGCGTGATGGTTCTTGTCTGTCGCCGCCGCTTTCGGGGAGGACGCGGCGAAACAGCGGCTGCTGATTCGCTTTAGAGCAGTTTACTCTGGCCGGGGATGGCGACCGGGTAGATGCCATCGGGGCCGGGTTTGACTGGCGGCTCCATGGTCATGGTGATCTCACCGGCCGGTGGGAACGCGAACCGTGACTCCATCAATTCTTTCCACGTGAGACGTTTGCCGGTGTAGGCGGAAACCTGACCGAGGATGGTGACCATGGTGGAGTCGGCCAGAATTTTCGCGTTTTGCAGAGGTTTGCCGTCCCGGATGGACTGCAGAAACTCCCGGTGTTCCTGAATGTACGGCGTGCTGTCGGGTTTCAACCGCTCGGCCTTCCAGAGCACGTTACCTTTCAGGTCGGTGATGTACGGTTGTCCCATGGCCGGGTAGTAACAGCGGCCTTTGGTTCCGTGGTAAATGTCCCGGGTCAACCCGTAGCAGCCGGCAGCGGTTCGACACGAACCGCAAATGCACAAGCCGCTCGGATACTCGTAGGTGACGTGATGATGATCGAAGGAGGTGCCCATCGAGGCCTGGAAATGCGTCGAGCGGCCGCCCATCGCGTAAGCGGCTTCGGGCATCTGGTCGCCGAGCGCCCACAAGGCCGAGTCCAGGTTGTGGATGAGCGATTGCGGGATGTCGTCGCCAGATAGCCATGTGAAATGATACCAGTTGCGGAACTGGTATTCCAACTCGCTCCATTCGGGTTTGCGTTCCACGAGTCGGTAGGGCGCGCGCAGGTAATCGCAATGGATGGCCACAATCTCGCCGATCTCGCCGGCCTGGATCCGCTTGACGGCTTCGCGCCGGCCGAGATGATACCGATAGGTCACGCCGGCCAGAATGCCCGTGCCGTTTTTTTGGGAAAGCGCGTCGGCTTCCAGAATCTTCAGCACGCCCATCACATCCACTCCGGCAGGTTTCTCGATGAAGACATGTTTTTTTGCTTTCACCGCTTCGAGGGCATACTGCGAGTGAAATCGCGAGGCGCAGGCGATCAAAACATAATCGCAGTTCTCGATGACGCCGCGCCAGCCATCCAACCCGCTGAATCGCCGGTCGGGAGGCGCCTGAACGCGTGACCCGAATTCCTTGCTCAGCGTGTTGTAGGCCGTCTCGATTTTATCCGCAAACACGTCCGCCATCGCCGCCAACACTGTGTGCGGGTCGGCGGTCATCGCATCGGCGGCAGCCCCGGCGCCGCGTCCGCCACAGCCGATCAGGCCCAGTTTGATGATGTGGTTCTCTGCGGCGTGCGCGAACCGGCTCGGTTCGAGCGAGCCGAGCAACGCGCCGCCGGCGGCGACAGCAGAGGTTTTCAGAAAGTTTCGGCGACTGGTGATCTTCATGGTGGTTTCCTTTCGTCAGCGCGGAGAATATCACAGCCGCCAACCGTTTTCAGCAGCCATTCCGTTCCGTAAGAAACGGTCGCGCGTTGGTGCTTGGCCTTGCGCGCCAAAACCGGTAGAATGGGAGCATGAAAAACGTCTGGCGTGGATTCGCCCTTCTTGGGCTGCTGGCCGGTCTCAGCACCGCCGCCACGGAGAAGCCCAACATTCTGCTGATCACTGCCGATGATCTCGGCCTCCAACTCTCCTGCTACGGCGAGAAGCGCATCGCCACGCCGCGATTCGACGCGCTGGCCGTAGAAGGCGTGCGGTTCGCCAATGCCTACGTGGCGCAGTCCTCGTGCAGTTCCTCGCGCGCCGCGTTGTTGACCGGGCGCTGGCCGCATCAGAACGGTCAGGTCGGTCTGGCGCATCTGGGTTTTCGGATGCGCCCCGGACAGGTGACGTTGCCAGCGCTGCTGAAAGCGGCGGGTTATCGCACCGGCATCATCGGCAAACTGCACGTCCAACCGGCCGCCGACTTCCCCTTCGACTGGATGCCGGCCAAAGAAAAAGTCGCCGCCGCGCCCACTCGCAACGTGCGTTGGGTGGCCGAGCAGAGCCGCGAGTTTTTTGCGTCGGCGAAAGCGACTCGACAACCGTTTTTCTACTATGTGAACTATTGCGATCCGCACGGGCCGCTCAACGAGGAGACCGACCAGATTGCCGGTCTGCCCGACAAGCCGCTTCGCGCCGAGCACATCCAGGAGCCGTTGGCCTCCTCCGACGCCACCGAGGAGGCGCGACGAACGTTCACGGCGCGCTATCTCAACGCCGTGTTGCGGCTTGACGCCGGTTTGGGACTGCTGCTGGAGGAACTGAAAGCCGTCGGACTGGAAAAGAACACCATCGTCATTTATGTCAGCGACAACGGCATCGCTATCCCGCGCGGCAAAACCTGGAGCTACGAACTCGGTGTGCGCGTGCCCCTGATCGTGCGCTGGCCCGGTGTTGCCCCCGCCGGTCAGGTCCGCTCGGAAACGGTCTCGCTGCTGGACCTCATGCCCACGCTCCTGGAAAGCGCCGGTATCTCACGACCCGACGGCCTCGTGGGCACCTCTCTGTTGCCGTTGTTGCGGGGCGAGCCGTGCGCGGACTGGCGCGAGTTTCTGTTCACGGAGATGAACTTCCACACGCCGGATCTGTTTCGTCCGCAGCGCAGCGCGCGCGACCGCCGGTACAAACTGTTGCTGAACCTCATTCCCGAACAGGGCCAATCGCCGGTGGAGTTGTTCGATTTGCAGACCGACCCCAACGAAACCCGAAACCTCGCCGACGATCCCGCCTGCGCCGCCGCGCGCCGAAAACTCGAAGCCGCACTGCAAACGTGGCGCGAGAAACGCGCCGACCCGTTGCTGGACCCGTCGCGTTTGCAGCGTTGGAAAACGGCGGCCACACGGTGGGCGAACCTGCCGCGCCTCCAGGTTGGCTCGCGCAAGGTGGTTCGCATTTCCGAAGACGAACTGGAATGGTTGAACTGAGACGTTTCGCGCCAGGGGACGTTGTCCGCAGCCTGCTTTTCGGGATCAGAGTTTCTCCAGCCAGCCGCGCGCAAGACGCGCCCCAAAGACCTGAGGACGGCCGCCGCGCGTGGAGGTGAAGATCAACCAGCGATTGTCGGCGGTCAGATACGGATTGCGTGTGAGTCCATTGCTCGCTGCTGTGTTGAGTGCGGCTGAACAGGAGCCTGTGAGGCGGCCCGCCGCGGACCCGGCCGACGTAAATCGGCACGCCCTTCTCTTTTGTGGCATCCCCCAGCCAGAACCGTCCGCACCGCGAGACGCTGATGTGGGCGAACCGCAACGGAGTTTTGCCGACCAGTGAGGGCGCAGCCTCTTTCAAACTGGCGGTCCACACGTTGCCATCGCTGTCGGGATCGGTTGCCGTGGAGAAAAGTATCCGCTCCGTGCGTCCCACCCACGCTTCGTGGCCGGTCGGACGCGGCGTATGGGGTCGGTCGGCGGGAAACCACCGGACGCCTTCGCGGTCGGCTTCTAGGGCTCCAAGATGCACTTCCTTGGTGTCGGGCAGTTTGTTGGCCTAAATGAGCACGCGATTGCGTCCGTCGTGCGAGAACTGTTCGTGTTTGAAGTGGTAGTCCATCCGCTCAATGAGGAGGCGCGATTTGCCGGTCGCAAGGTCCATCAGCAACACCTTGCTGCCGCCGGTCGGCGGATGGACGCTGACGGCGTAGTAGCGCAGGTCGGGGGAAACGGTGCCGTAGCTGAACCGGCCTTGCTGTTGGGGCAGTTCGGAAACCTCTTCCCGCTGCAGGGTCTGGTAGTGGCATCGTTTCAGCAGCAGTTTGTCGCCCGAGGACTCTTGATAAAAAAGATATTGGCCCCACGCGTGAAACGCCGGGAACCGCGGCTCCCGCGTCAGCACCGGATGCAACGCGCCGTCGGAGAGATCGAGGATCGACAGTCCGCCGTCGCGTTTCCCGTAGGCGTAGAATCGCACCGCGATACGATTGCCGTCGGCGGAGCTGTAGGGTTGTTCGCCGTAAATGTTGTCGCAGGGCCGTTCATCGTCGGCGAGCAGAAAAATTTCCGCGCCGCTTTCCGGGTCGGTCTCCACCGGTTCGGCCAGCCAACGGGATGATTGGGCCGCTGTGGACTGCCGCGCGAGCAACCAACCGCTCGTCAGCGCCGTGCTGGCGTATTTCAAGAATAACCGTCTCGAAGCAGTCCTGCGTTCGCTCATGGCTCCAGCGTCAATTCCGCTAGGTAGATCGCGGTGATGGGTTTGCCAGAAACGTCTTTCTCGTGGCTGGAGTAATAGGACACCAGCGCGCGCTGCGGCGTCCGTTCGACGAAGCCGGGATAGGAGTTGTCCCCGCCGCTGGGCAGCTGGGCGAATTCGCGCAACTGATCGTCGGCCAGCCAGCACAGCGACGTTTTGGGCCCGGCTTGGGTGTGCTTCCGCCCGCCGACGACGTAGCGGTTGCTCCATTTCGCCAGCAACGGTCCGCCGATGTAGCGGTCGAGATCTTTGCGTTCCCAGTGGATGTAAGGTGGACAAGAACGCAACAGTTGAGCGTTGCCACTTCGGCGGCCAATGCCCAACACACAGCCATCCGACTCAAACAAGAAAGCGGTCTCGTTCCCTTCGGTTTCCTGAAACACGCTGCGTTTGCACCAGATCAGACCGTCGTCGCTTTCCAGCATCACCGATTCGACGTGTTTTCGGTCGCCGTCGGTTCCCATCGCAAAGCCTGCTTTGCGCCGGCCACAGAGATACGCTTTGTCGCCAAACGCCGCTGCTCGCCAGATGTAATGGCCGAAGGTGCCTTCCAGCATCACGGGGCCGTGCCAGTTCGCGCCGTCCTCCGACCACACGGCGTAACCAAGATGCTTGTTCAGATCGTATTCATGACGGGGCAACGCCGTCGCGCCGCTGAACCACGTGCCCGTGTAAACGAACAGTTTGTCTTTGAAGACGAGAAAATGCGGATCGCGCGTGTCACGCAGGGGAACGCGGAACCGGTGCGTCTGGGTCCACTGTTTCGTATCGTCGCTGGCGAGAATGATGACCGACGCGGTGGGATGCACTGCGTGGCCGTCGGGACAACTGCGAAAGGCGAGGTAGTAGCGGCCCTTGAATCGCGCCAGATCGGTGAATGCATTGTGTTCGCCATTGTGAAAGACGCGCCGCACCGACTCCACTTTCACCCCGGGAAGTTTTTCGGCGGCAACAGCGCCGAAGCAACCCAACCAAAGGACGGGCAGCAGAAGCGGTTTCATGTTCTTTTTGAGCTGACGAGATTTTCTCCGAAGTCTGGGGGTCTCCGCAGCAACCGACAGGCTGGCGGCGTGAACCGGTGGAACAACAGCGATGTTGACGGCCCCAGTGCCATTGTTGTTTTCTCATCTCGCTTGCAGCAGCTTTCGCATGGCGTTCATCAACACCTCTTCGACTTCGGGCGAGACATCGGACGCGCGCGGACTGGTCTCGTAGCCGCCCTCCTCGTAGGCGCGCGCCGTGCCGATGTAGCCGCAACCATACTCGCCGTAGGCGGCCATCATCACGTGAAGATCGGGGCGCATTTTCTTTGCCGCCAGTTGATACTCCACGAACAACTCGCCGGGCATGTGCAACACCCGCACGTCGCCAATCGCCAGCAGCCCGATGTCCACCTTGTGTCCGCTCTTGCACCGCAACAACCAGGCCAGTTTGTGAGCCGCGGCCCAGGCCGCTTTCGGTTCGGTGGCTTTTGCCAGATCGGCGCGCAACGTCTCCTCGTGGAGATGGTTTCCGACAGGCAATGCCACCGGCTCCACCCGCCATTGGACCTCGGCGCTGCGCAGCGGAAACTTCTCGGTGGCGTCCCATGCCCGTTTCATGCCGTCGGCCAGCCGCAACGCCAGCGCCATCCGATTCTCCCGCGAACCGTCGTTGTATTTGCCCGCGCCGATGTTGCCGCCCGCGCCGTTGAAATGCACATGCAAGGCCTCCGGCACCGCCTTTTGACGAATGAATCGCGCGATGCCGGGAAAATCCGGGCTGGGAATGCCCATGCGATAGTAACTCTGCGGATGACAGGCGTAATAGCTCAACACCGCGACCGGCTTCTCGCCGTTCCAGAAACTCAATACCGACACCACCGGGTCAATGACCCCTTCCGGCTCGGCTCGCAGCTTCGGATCCTTGCACGCGGTGTAACGCGTCGCGCGAATCTTTCCGTCCGGACCGGGAATGCGACGATTGGAGGCAACCTCTTTGACCTCGGCGGCGCCCCGACCGTAGTGGGTAAGCGGCTGCGCCATCGCCATAGACGCCCTCACCGCCTGCGCAGCCCGCGCCAGCACCTGTCGGTGAAAGGTGCCTTCGTAGCGGCCCAGGTCTTTCATCCCGGCCTCTTTCAGCAGCCGTTCCACCGTGAAATCGCAGCCCGGCGCGTCGTGCTGATGCACGGTGTGCACGGCGACACGGCGCGGCGAGGTTCGGGCCGCTTCGGCCAGCGCGGTGCGGAAAGCATCCTGCGCTTCATTGGCGATGCCGATCCAGTCCACCGCGCACAACACAATGGGTTCGCCCGCGCCCAACAGGACGATCCCCCGGCATCGCAGCGTCAATTCATCCACGCGCACCACCGGATCATACGCCATCATCGATCCGACCGGCGGCGTGGCGTCCACATCAAACGTCGCAAGTGTCATCCCGTTGTCGCGCGCCGTCGCCGCTCGCCCCAACCACAAGCCCAATAGCACCCCCAGCAGAAGGCAGCCCGTTCGAGTGCGCAAAAAGATCATGGCACCAGTATGCCGCAACCTCTGGACCCCGTCAATGGATCGGATCCACCGGGGAAACGCGCTGCCGATGCGGAGCGGTGGGCAGGATTTTGTTGACTTCCGAAGGCACTGAGGTTCATTTTTGCAGCATTGAAGTAAAGCCGAAATGATCCAACGCCCCTTCGTGATTCTGATGGCCGGTGTCGTTTCGTTGTGCGCGAGCCGAGCAGCCGGGCAGGTGTGTCAGGATTTTGCGGTGGACCTCGGTGCCACTGTCTCCACCAACCCGCCGCAGATCACATTGAACTGGGCGCTGCGGCTGGCCACCAATATCACCGGTCAAACGTTGTATCGTCGGCTCAAAGGGGAAACCTCTTGGACCATCCTCGCCACGCTTTCGACCAACACCACCGCTTACACCGACTCCAACGTGGTCAGCGGGGTCGAGTACGAGTATTGGCTGTATCGCTCGCTGAACGGGTATTACCCCTACCGAGCCGATGGGTATCTCAGCGCGGGCATCCATGTGCCGTTTGTGGAGAATCGGGGGAAGGTGATTTTGATTGTGGACGATTCGATGACCAACGCGCTCGCGCCAGAGCTTTCGCAACTTCAGCAGGACCTCGTTGGCGACGGCTGGACGGTCATTTGTCACGATGTGCCCCGCATGTCGGTGGAGCCGTCGGAGACCAACTCAATCTACTGGGCAACGCGCTCCAATGAACTGGCGTATGTCAAAAATCTCATCGTTTCCGAGTACAATGCCGACTCCAACCATGTGAAGGCCGTCTATCTGCTCGGACGCACCCCCGTGCCGTATTCCGGCAGCATCGCTCCCGACGGCCATCCCGATCATGTCGGCGCGTGGCCGGCGCTTGGTTTTTACGGCGACATCAACGGTAGCTGGACAGACACCTCGATTACCAGCACCAACGGATCGGATCGTCGCAATTGGAACGTGCCCGGCGACGGCAAGTTTGACCAGTCATCCATCCCCACCGACCTCGAACTTCAGGTCGGTCGAGTGGACATGGCCAACATGACGAAGTTCCCCACCGCGGCTGTCAGCGAAACGAATCTGTTGCGGCGTTATCTGCGCAAGGCGCACCAGTATCGGCACTGCGAGGGCGCCTACACGAACATCGCCCGACGCGCCATGCTGCGGGATGGTTTTGGATATTTCGGTGGCGAGGCGTTTGCGGCCAGCGGATGGCGGGCGATTTACAGCAACCTGGGGCGCACCTCCACGGTGTGGGATGCGATCTCTTCCGGCGAGTGGTTCGTCCGCCCCGCAACGAACACCTACCTGTTCGCGTACGGCAACGGCGGCGGCAACTACGAGGGCGCATCCACGGTCGGCAGTTCCGCTGATTTCGGAGACAAACCAAGTCGCGCCGTGTTCACCAGTTTGTTCGGCAGTTATTTCGGCGACTGGGATCGAGCCAATGTTTTCTTGCGCGCTCCGCTGGCCGGCAACGCTCGCGGCAACTCCTACGGCTTGACCTGTTTCTGGTCAGGTCGGCCCCAGTGGTTTCTTCACCCCATGGGCATGGGCGAAACCATCGGTTATGCGGCGCGCCTCTCGCAAAACAACTCCAGCGCCTACCAATACGCTGGGTTTTCCGCGCGCGGAGTGCATGTCGGTCTGATGGGCGATCCGTGCCTGCGGTTGTACATGATTCCGCCGCCGCGCAATCTCAACGCCGCCAGTAGCCTCGGCACCGTGCGTCTGTATTGGAGCAGCACGCCGGGCATTCTGGGGTATCACGTTTACCGTGCCGACAGACCGGAAGGTCCGTTCACCCGACTCACGACCAACCATCTGACCACGACCGGCTACACCGACAACACGGTCGTGGCCGGCTCCAACTACACCTACATGGTTCGCATCCTGAAACTGGAAACCGTGCCCGGCGGCGTCTTCCAGAATCTCAGTCAGGGCGCCTTCATCACCATCCGGGCTTCGGCGGACGCCACCACCGTGCCGCGCAACCCGACCAGCCTCCAAATCGCCGCAGTCGCCTCCACGCAAATCATCCTCAACTGGCAGGACAACGCCAACAACGAAACCGGCTTCCGCATCGAACGCCGCGATGGTCCCGCGTCCAACTTCGTCGCCATCGCCACCGTCGGCCCGAATACCAACACCTTCACCGACAGCGGGCCGCTGCCCGTCAACACCATTTTCTACTACCGCGTCATTGCCACCGGCGACGCCGGTGATTCCGCGCCGTCCAATGAAGTGTATGCCGACGGCGACGCCGGGTTCCTCGAACTGCCAACCTCCATCGTTCACGTGGACAAATCCGCCACCAACGTCCTCGTTGCGCTGGACCGTTACGGCGGCAGCAACGCGGCGGTCAGCGTCCTTTGTTTCACCACCAACATCTCTGCGTTTGCGGGCACCCACTACATGAGTTTCTCCAACACCATCACCTTTGCCGACGGCATCGCCACGCAACAGCTCATCACGATTCCGCTGATCAACACCCCATCGCCGCAACTGCCGCGCTCCTTCAAACTCATCGCCAAAAATCCCGCTGGCGGCGCCAGCATCGCACTCGGCACCAACACCCTCGTGCTCATCGAAGACGCCACCGCCACGCTCACGCCGCCGTGGCAAAGCGTCATCATCGGTGCGCCGACCGATTACGGCCCCGCCGTCAACGCCGAGGGCGTCATCGGCTCCAGCATCTACGGCGGCAGCATTTCCACCGACGACGATCTGCGATTCATTTACCGGCAGATGACCAACGACGCGCTACTGATGGCAAAAGTGGAAACGCCTCTGCCGTCGCAGAACAACGCGCGTTACGGTCTGATGATGCGCTCCAACCTCGCCGCGACTTCCACGATGGTGTTGCTCAGTTTGCCCGGCGACAACAGCGGCGCCAAACTCGGTTACCGGAGCGCCACCGGCGGCAGCGTCACCTATCTGCCCAGCACCAGCAACAGCAACAAAGCGCCCTACTGGCTGCGACTGGCCCGGCTGGGCAACACCTTTTTCGCCGAAACCTCCTCCAATGGAGTGCATTGGGTGGCGCTGACCAACATCACACAAGACGCGACGGCGGTTGCCTACTGGGGATTGTTCCACTACTCCGATCCCAACCTCAAAGACTTCCAGTTGGCCCGATTCAGCAACGTCACGATCACCACCTACGTTCTGCCCGTCGCGCCGGTCAACCTCGCTGCCGCACCGCTCGCTACCAATCGCATTCATCTCAGTTGGTCCGACCCCGGCGAAAATGCTGACAGTTTTTGGATCCAACGCCGCCTGTTGTCGGGCAACTTCGAGACCATTGCCTCCACCGCCAGCAACATCACAGTTTACACCGATGCCACTGCCCTCAGCGGCACGACCTACGAATACCGGGTCTGCGCCACCAACAGTTGGGGCATCTCCGAGTATTCGGCCACCGCCACGGCCACCACGTACACCGCCTACCAGCAATGGTGCGCGGACAACGGGTTGCCGACCGACGGCACCGGCAACGGCGCGCCTACCGCCGCGCCCGCCGGCGACGGCATCCCGAACCTGATGAAACACGCGCTCGGTCTCCACGCCTTTACCAACGGTTATCAAGGCCATCTCGTCACCGACACGACAAACATCACCGGCCAAACCTACCTGATGCTGCGCTACACTCGCCCCGAACCGGTGCCACCGGGACTCACCTATACGGTCGAAGTCGCCAACGATCTGGTCGCCGGCGACTGGACCAGCTCGGAAACCGTCGAAGTCAGCAACATCGTCAACGGCTCCTGGCGCACCATCACCGTCCGCGACCAATATCCCGTCGCCGACCGCCCGAAACGATTCATCCACTTGCGCGTCACGCAGTAAGCGCGCTACACTCTCGCAGAGGCCGCATGAACCCCATCGAACAGTTCTACGAGCAGTTGGGCGCGGAACACGGCGAGTCATTGTTCAATGCGCTGCCGGGCGTGCATTTTTTCGTCAAAGACCTTGCGGGCCGGTATATGCGCGTCAATCAAGCCTTGCTGGCGGCCTACGGGTTCACGAAACCCGAAGAGGTGCTGGGACGACCCGACCACGATTTCGTGCCGCACCATCTGGCCGATAATTACGTCAAGGATGACCATCTGGTTCTGGCGGGCCAGACGATTCGCAATCGCGTCGAACTGGTGTTGCGGCACCGGGGTTGTCCCGATTGGTTCATCACCACCAAGATCCCGTTGTATGATCGCAAGGGCAACATCATCGGGCTGGCCGGCGTGGCCCGGCATTTGCGCGAAGCGGCGGAGGCCTTGGCGCCCTACAGTCGGTTGAGGAACGCGCTGGAACACATCCGACAACATTACGCGCAACGGATCAGCGTGGCGCAACTGGCGGAGTTGGTGAACATGTCCACACGCCAGTTCGAGCGCGAATTTCAGGACACATTCCACATGAGTCCGACCGAATACCTGCGTCAGTTCCGTCTCGGCGAAGCGGTCGAACGCCTCATCAACACCGATGCAACCATTTCCGCCATCGCGCTGGACACGGGTTTTAGCGACCACAGTCATTTCAGCCGCGAGTTCTGCCGCCACTACGGCATGAGTCCGGGCGCGTATCGCCGGAAATATCGCGCGCCTTGAAGCGGCTGACGCGCGCGTCCACAAAATTGTCGCGCCCATCATAGCCGACAACGGTACAATGTGTTTCGGTTTGGTGGAACGAACGCATCATGCGGTTCACAGCCACCATCATGCCTGCGATGACCGGGCTGGCGATGCTGCTCCTCACAGCTTCGCCGAGCGCGGCGCAGTCGCCTTCGCCGCCGGCCGGCTTGGAAATTGTCACCGAGGGTTTCCCCCGCGTGGTCAACATGCGAAACGAATCCCGGCTGGCGACCAATTACTTCCCCGCCAATTACAATTTTTTCCGGTCGCTCGACGGCGTGGTGATGAAGCCGCTCAATGAAGAAATGCCGCCCACCGCCGGCGGGAACCGGCCCGGCTGGCTCGATGGATACGCCGCATCGAATCCGACCAAGTTATACCTCGCGCATTTCAATCACTACGCCTGGCAACCCGTGCTGATGCAGGAAGTGTCGCTGTTTCCGGGACATTACTTTTACCGGGAGGCGACCGTGCCGACTCAGGATATCCAACCGTCGGACACCAACATCCCCATCGCCCATGTGTCGCGGATTTTGTATGTCTCGCAGGGCACCAACATCTTCAACCCTCACGCCATCATCGTCCGCACCGACGCCAACGGCGAGCGTCTCTGGGATCAAGCCGAATACATCAAGATTCTGGCCGTGGATACCAATACCAGCGTGTTGACCGTGCAGCGTAATTTCATGCCGTGGGCGCCGACGCCATTGCCCACCTGGCCGGCTGACGGCCACACGCAGATTGCCGCCGCCATCACGGAGTATGACCTCGACGGCCTGGGCGGAAAGTTCTCTATCAACTACAGCACCAATTGCCCCACTGACGCACAGGGACGCACGGCCACCGATGTCGTGCTCGATTATCTCGCCAAAGAGTTCAGTCCGACCGGTCGTTGCGCGCGCGCCCACGGCATTGCCTTCGACGCGCCGTTTGAGCGGCCCTTCTCCGCATCGAAGTTTCTGCCCGACCTCAACAACAACGGCTCCGGCGCTGACGATGCCGCCGAGAACTATGAAAGCTACCGGCTCGGTTACTACATGTTCCTGAAACGTCTCCGCGAACGCATGGGCACCAACTTCATCATGACTGCCGACGCCCGCTCCGAAACCCAGCGCGCCGTTTCGCTGCTCAACGGCATGGAGTCCGAAGGGTTTCCCTACCATGTCAAAGACCCGTATCTCACTTACTGGTCCAGCAGCTTCAATCAGTTTGCCTACTGGAAACGCGCGCTCACTTTGCCGTTCGATGCCAACTACGCCCATCTGAAAGACACCAGCGGCGCGTTTCCCGTCGAAGCGGACCGCCCGAAAAACCTCACGCGCCTCGTGCTCGGCGGCATCGTTTGCAACGGCGCCATCGCCACCGCCGCCTTCTTGCCGAACCCGACCTACGCGGCGTTTCCGACCAATCTCTGGGACGAAGGAACGCGCGGCGTGGACATGGTTCACAACTGGCTCGGCCCGCCGCTGGGCGGCATTGTGCGACTGGCCACACAAACCCCCGACCTGTTCAACGGCGAAGGCATCAGCCTGACCTCGGCGTTCATCAGCCAGTTCAACTCGCCCGACGCCACCATCACCAAAGTCGGCGATTACCTCCGCTTCCGGCACAACGGCACGCCGCAATCCGACGACGAGTTGGACGTGAACTTCGTCATCAACAAATCACTGTTCACCAACCGCACCGGCGACCTGCTGTTGCGCTTCGAGATCGAGGCCGATCCACGACCCGGCTACGAGATTTTTGGCGACGTGCCCCGCAACGTCTTCGTCCGCATCTACAACTCCGGCATCAACACCAGCAACACCGCCGCCGAACTTTTTGCCTACGCGGGCGCCGTCCCCTTCGCCGAAGTCACCTTCTACTACCGCGACGCCCTGCCGTTAGTGCCCGACCAAAACCTCCGATTCACTTTCCGCTTTGAAGGACTCGGAGACGTGCGCATTCGGAACATCACGCTCCACAACGCTCCCGATGCGTTGCTGCGCGAATTTCGGCATGGCGTCGTCTTGTGCAACCCCTCCTTGCAACCGTTCACATTCGATCTCGCGTCGTTGCTGCCGGGGCGCTCTTTTCGGCGCATCCGGGGCCAGTTCGATCCCGTGGTCAACGACGGCTCAATCGTCACCGATCCCGCCGCCGTCGAGGTGCCGGTTCGTGACGCGCTGTTTCTCATCAAAGACCCCTTGTCTATCACTACCACCTCCCCACTGCCCGAAGGCGTCGTCAGCGCCGCGTACTCAGTCGCGCTCACCGCCACCGGCGGCACGCCTCCCTATTTGTGGTCGCTGGCCGGCGGCTCGTTGCCCGCCGGATTGCTGCTGACAACCAACGGCGTCATCACCGGCACGCCGACAGCCTACGGCGAGTTCAACGTCTCGATTCAAGTATCCGACGCCGCTGGCACGGCGGTCACCAATAGTTTTTCCCTCATCATTCAGGGTATGACATTCCAGCGATGGCAAAACGACAACTTCACTCCAGAGGAGCTTGCCGACCCGGCCATTAGCGGCGCCACCGCAGACCCCGACGGCGATGGGTTGCCGAACCTGTTGGAATACGCGTTGCATCGGCAGCCGAAATCGCCCGACGCCGCTGGCGTCACCGTAGCCAGCGTGATGGAACACGACGGACAACGATATCTGACCCTGACCTATCGCCGTCGCATCGGCCTTGCCGACCTGACGTTTGCGCCCGAAGCCTCCAGCGACCTCACCGCGTGGAACAGCGCCGAGTGCATCGTCGTCTCGGTGACCGACGACGGCAACGGCCTCACCGAAACCGTCGTCGTCCGCGACACCTACCCGATGGCGGAGACGCCAAAACGTTTCATGCGCCTGCGCGTCACCCAGTAAATCGCCATCTCGACAAACCGTTCCGTTTCGCGTAGAAAGCGATCATGAAACACATCTTACTTTCATTGCTGGCTGCGACAATATTGTGCGCAGCGGAACAGGGCTGGATCTCGATGTTCGATGGTAAAACGCTCAACGGCTGGAAATCCAATGACGAAGTGCCCGGTTGTTTCAGCGTCGAGAACGGCGCGCTCAAGGTCAGCGGCGGTCGCGCCCACCTGTTCTATGTTGGTCCCGACGGCAAAGCGAAGTTCAAAAACTTCGAGTTCAAAGCGAAAGTCATGACCACGCCCGGCTCCAACTCCGGCATCTACATTCACACGGAGTTTCAAGACAAAGGCTGGCCGTCCAAAGGCTATGAATGCCAGGTCAACACCTCCCACAAGGACGTGAAGAAAACCGGCGGGCTTTACGGTATTCAAGACGTGCTCAACAACGCGCCGAGCAAAGACAACGAGTGGTTCGACTACTACATCAAGGTCGAAGGCAAACGCATCATCGTGAAAATCAACGACAAGATCACGGCCGATTTCACCGAACCGGAGAATTGGGAACCACCTGCAAAAATGCCCGGCCGCCGCCTCTCCGAAGGCACCTTCTGTCTTCAAGCCCACGACCCAAAGAGCACGGTGTTCTACAAGGACATCTTCGTCAGGCCGCTGCCGTGAGAAATTTCCTGCTTTTTCTACTACTGGCAACGACGCCCCTCGTGCGCGCCGCCGAAATGCCGGCGCGTCGGGAATGGACGGTGGACGGCGTCGTCCGCGAGGCGCTCGTGTATGCGCCAGCCGACGCCAAGACGGTTGCCGCACCGGTTGTCTTTGTGTTTCACGGCCACGGCGGCAACATGCACAACACCGTCCGCACGTTTCACCTTCATGTTCTCTGGCCGGAAGCCATCGTCGTTTATCCGCAGGGACTCAAAACACCGGGGCGCCTCACCGATCCCGAAGGCAAGAGAACCGGCTGGCAACACTCCGTCGGCGCGCAGGGCGACCGCGACCTGAAATTCTTCGACGCGATGCTGGAGAGCTTGAAGAAAGATTACCGCGTGGACGACAAACGCATCTATTCCACGGGCCACTCCAACGGCGGCGGCTTCACCTATCTGTTGTGGGTTGCGCGCGGCGAGAAACTGGCCGCCGTCGCGCCGAGTGCAGCCGCTTGCGCCTACGTGTCAAAACTCAGGCCCAAGCCGGTGTTTCATCTTGCCGGCGAAAAGGATGACCTTGTGAAGTTTGACTGGCAGAAAAGGACGATCGACGAGCTTCTGAAGTTGAACCAGTGCGGCGACGGCCGGCCGTGGGGGAAATTCTCCACGCTCTATCCGTCCAAAATCGGCGCGCCCGTCGTCACCTTCATCCATCCCGGCAACCACAAGTTTCACGAAGAGGCGCCCGCACTCATCGTGAAGTTTTTCAAGGAGCACACAAAATGAACCGTCTGATCGCAGCAGCGCTGCTTGGCGCGGCGCTGACAGCCCATGGGGCGAATGCCCCCAAACAGATTGTCTTTGTTCACGGCAAAGCTAGCCACGGCTACGGACACCACGCCTACGGCGCGGCGTTTCGGATGCTGGCGCGGATGCTCAATGAGAACGTGCCTGCCGTCCATGCCATTGTGCTTGCCGATGACCAGAATCTGGCGCCGTTGGAGAAAGCGGACGCGATCATGCTCGGCAGCGACGGCGGGGCGTTGGTCAAGAAACTGGGCGACCGGTTGGAGCCGCTAATGAAGCGGGGTGTTGGGCTGGGTTGCATCCATTACACGCTGGACCCGGCCGATCCGAAAGCCATCGAACGTTTGATCCAGTGGATTGGAGGCTGTTATGTGCAGCATTGGTCGGTCAACCCGCACTGGGAAGCCGACTTCCAGTCCTTCCCTGACCATCCCGTCGCGCGCGGCCTGAAGCCGTTCAAGATTGCCGATGAATGGTATTACCACATGCGGTTTGTCGAAGAGATGAAAGGTGTCACGCCGATTCTGTCCGCCGTGCCGCCCGAACGAACGCGACAGGGCAAGGATGGTCCGCACAGCGGCAATCCGCACGTGCGCGCCCGCTCGGGGATGGCGGAAGTGCTCGCCTGGGTGTATGAACGTCCGGGCGGCGGACGCGGGTTCGGCTTCACCGGAATGCACACGCACTGGAACTGGGCGCAGGACAGTTTCCGCAAGTGCGTTCTGAACGCGCTGGTCTGGATTGCCGGCGCCGAGGTGCCCGCCGGCGGCGTGCCGTCGCGGACGCCGACGTTGGAAGAACTCGAAGCCGATCTCGGTCAGCCGCGTCCTGACAATTTCCCGCCCGACTCCATGCGCAAGCTGATCGAGCAGATGAACCGCTAGTCGGCGGCGGGGTCGCACCGCTCAGCCGCCCCGTTACCGTCGTCGCCCTGCTGCGGTGGGCGCAGTGTCCGGCACGATGGCACCGTGCTCGATCAGTGTGCGGCGAATTTCTGCCAGCGGCACCTTGCCCGGCGTTGTGGACCGGCGAGCGGCGAGCGTTGCGGTAACACCGGCCACTTGTCCCATCGCCATGCACGGTGCCTGAACCCGCAACGCCGAGTTGGCGAGCCGGTCGCTGCTCAGACAACGACCCGCCACCATCAGGTTCCGGCTTCCTCGCGGAATCAGCGCGCCGAGCGGAATGGTCGGCACGACGCCCTCTTTCAACGGCTGCGGCCGCACCCCGTGCTCGTCGTGCAGGTCAATCGGGTAAAACGCAAAACAGACCGCATCGGGAAAAACGCGGCCCGTGACGTAGTCGTCCAGCGTAATCGTTGTCTCGCCGACGATGCGATAGGTTTCCCGGATGCCGGTTTCGGGCGCGAGACGTTCGACGCGGAGTTTCTCGAAACCGGGTTGCGATTTGAAGAAGCGCATCACCCGCAACACGGCTTGTCGGCCGCGAATGTTGGCGTCGGTGTGCAATTCCGACGTGGAAGAATCGGCGCGGAGGATGTGCAGATTGTTCAGGCCGCCGCTGGCGAGGAAGCCGCGCACGCCGCCGTTCATGTCGGTGGGCAAGAGCGCGCCGGTTTGGAGAGCCTCTTTCGCTTTGGCTTCGAGCGCGGCCAGGTCCACCCGATCGCGGTCATAGCCGCTGAGCCGGTAGATCAACGTGCCGGGTTGTGTGATCGCCTCGCGTCGTCGCGGCAAACCCATCATGCCGACGACCGAGGCGTTGCCCGTGCAGTCCACCAGTTGCCTGGCCGCGACTTCCACCTGCGTTCCCTTGCCCGCGAGCCGCACCTTCCAGCCGTCGGCCATGGCCTCGACACCGAGCGGAAACTCGTAGTAGCGGAGTTGAACGCCGGCTTGGATGCAGGCCTCCTCGGCCAACGCCGCGTATAACGGTCCGCAAATGCGAACCTGATGACGCGAATGACGCTCGGCAGTTTGCTGGCGAAAATCCGGAAGCGTGTCGCCGTTCAACTCGACGGTTTGGGTCACCAGTTCCCAGCCGATGCCCGCGATGATCGGCTTGGTCCAGGCATGAAACAGGCCGGGATAATCCACCCCGGCCGTGGTCGTGGTGCCGCCCAACTGGCTGCCGGCTTCCACCAAGATCGTGCGCGCGCCGAGTCGCCCCGCTTGAATGGCCGCAATGGTTCCCGCCGTGCCGCCGCCGATGACGAGCACGTCGGCGGCCCATTGCGGGAGCGGCGACGCGGTTTTCGCCGCCAGCGCGGCAGGCGCAGCCGACAACGCGCCGAGGCGGACGAGAAACTTGCGGCGCGACGTGGAAGCCATCAGACGTCGCAAAGTTTCATCATTTTTTCGAGCGTCTGCAACGGGTCTTTGCCCTTGCTGGGCGTGTATTCGTGGGCGATGTAACCCTGAAAACCGAGCTCGGCGATGGCTTTGCAGATGGCCGGGTAGTAAAGCTCCTGCGTTTCGTCGAACTCGTTGCGGCCCGGATTGCCTGCGGTGTGGAAGTGGCCGATATACTGAATGTTCGCCCGGATGGTGCGGATGATGTCGCCTTCCATGATCTGCATGTGATAGATGTCGTAGAGCAGTTTGACGCGCTCGGAGTTCACCCGCTTGCACATCTCCACGCCCCAGGCCGTGTGGTCGCACATGTAGCCGGGATGATTGACCTTGCTGTTGAGCAGTTCCATGCACAACGTCACCTTCTTTTTCTCGGCCAGTCCCTTGATGTTGTTCAGGAACGCGACGCAGTTTTCCAGGCCCTCCTCATCGGTCAGGCCGGCGCGGTCGCCCGCCAGCACGATGACGTTGGGCATTCCCGCATCGCCGGCGGCGTTGATGGCCTCGCGCATCTTCGCGCCGATCTCCGCGTGATTTTTCTTGTCGTTGATGCCCGCTTTGATGCTGCTGCCGCCCGTGACCATCGTGGCGAGGAGACCGTGCTTCTTCAGTGTGTCGAACTCGGCCGGCCCCACCAGATCAATCCCGTATCCGCCGAGACGAGCCACTTCGCGGCACATGCCGTCGAAATCTATTTTCAGTCCCTTGAACACGCCGCGACAGACGGCCTGTTTGAGGCGGCCTTTTCGTGGCGCTGCGCAGGCAACGTGCGGCCAGAAATTGCCAACGAAGGCGGCGGCGCCAACGCCAATCGCGCCGAGAAAACTTCTGCGTCCGAGGGTGGGAGATGAGGTCGGTTTCATGTGCCTGAGAATACTCCATCGCCTGCCGAATGCAAGCCGGTCATCCTCCCGCGCCCGGACGCGGCGCGGCGGCCACCAAAGCTGTATTTTTCGTGGCCAAATGGCGGCCACGTCGGTATGCTGGTGGAAATGAAGCAGCTCATTCAGGCGTTCGTTGCCGGGCTGGTTCTGGCGGGCGGCTGCCAGAAATCGCCTCCGCCTGCGGCCAGCGGGCGAGCCGCTGCGACGGCTCGAACGGTCACCGTGGCGAAGGTGCAAGCGCGTCCGATGGAGCGCGTCATTATCGCCACGGGCACGTTGGCAGCGCAGGAGGAATCCACGTTGAGCGCGAAGGTGGCGGGACGCCTCGAACAGGTGGCGGTGGATGTGGGCAGCGTGGTTCGTCAAGGCGACCTGTTGGCGCAGGTGGAACCGCGAGATTATGAGCTGCTGGTGCAACGGGCCAAGGCGGCGTTGGCGCAGGCGCGCACGGCGCTGGGTTTGTCGCTGATGGGTGAGGATGATCGTGTCGCTCTGGAGGAACTGAGCACCGTGAAGCAGGCGAAGGCGCTTCTGGATGAGCACGAGAAGAATCGTCGCCGGGTTCAGGACCTGGTGAGGTCGGGAATCGCCACGGCATCGGAACTGGACAAGGCGGAGTCGGCCTATGCGGTGGCGCTGACCGGCTACGAAACCGCTCGCGAACAGGCCGCCACTCGCATGGCCGTGCTGATGCAGCGGCGCGCCGAGTATGAGATCGCCTGCAAACAATTGGCCGATGCTTCGGTGCGCGCGCCGTTTGACGCAGTGGTGCAGACTCGTTTTGCCAGCGCCGGCGAATATGTGGCCATCGGCACGCCGATTGTGAAACTGGTCAAGACCGATCCGTTGCGTCTGCGCCTGAGCGTGCCCGAACGCGAGTCGGCTCTGGTGCGTCCGGGTCAGGCGGTGCGGCTGTTTCTTGAGGGCGACAACCGCGTCTTCGAGGGACGGATTGCCCGGCTCAGTCCGGCGTTGGACGAACAAAGCCGCACGTTGCTGGTGGAAGCGGATGTGCCGGCGCAAGGGGTTCTGCGCGCCGGCATGTTCGCGCGCGCCCAGATTATCGTCAACGACAACGATCCGGGGCTGAGCGTGCCTGCCACGGCGCTGATCACGTTTGCCGGTTTGGAAAAAGTTGTCGTCTGCCAAGACGGGGAAGCCGTCGAAAGAACGGTCACCACCGGTCGGCGCGGCGAGGATTGGGTGGAGATTGTTGCGGGACTTCGGGCGGGCGAACGGGTGGTGGTCGAGCCGCAGGGCATTCGCATGGGCGAGCGGTTGACCGTGGCTGCTCCGTAGTATGCAAAAGCTGGCTGAAATCTGCATTCGTCGCCCGGTGTCGGCCTCGATGATGGTGCTGGCTTTGGTGGTCATCGGGGTGACGGGTTATTGGCATTTGGGGGTGGACCGGTTTCCGTCGGTGGACCTGCCGACGGTGAGTGTGCGGACGCGGTTGCCGGGGGCTTCGCCGGCGGAGATGGAAGCGCAGGTGGCGCAACCGATCGAGGAGGTGGTCAACACCATCGAGGGGATCAAGGAACTGCGCTCGATCAACAGCCACGGCGTCTCCTATACCATCATCACTTTTGATCTGCACCGCGACATTGATTCGGCGGCGCAGGACGTGCGCGACAAGGTTTCGCTGGTGCTGCATGACCTGCCGCGCGACATTGATCCGCCGGCCATCGCCAAGTCCGACACCGACCAGATGCCGGTCCTGTCCGTGGCGCTTTCGGCCAATCGTTCGCGGCGCGAACTGACCGAGATCGCCGACAAAATTGTCAAAACCTATCTGGAACGCTCTTTCGGCGTCGGCGAGATCACGTTGGACGGCGGCCTCTCGCGGGCCATCAACGTCTGGGTGGACGCCGACCGTCTGGCAGCCTACGAACTACCGATCACCGCCGTGCGCGAGGCGCTCGTGCGCCAGAACGTCAACATCCCGGGCGGCAACATCACCGGGCCGTTGCGCGAAGAAGTCTTGCGCACGATGGGACGGCTGACCCATCCGAAGGCGTTCAACGATCTGGTCATCGGCACCCGCAACGGCGCGCCCATCCGCGTGCGCGACATCGGCTGGGCCGAGGACGGCGCGCGGGAGCCGCGTTCCATTTCGCGCCTCAACGGCGAGCCAACGGTCGTGCTCAACGTGCTGCGGCAGTCCGGCGCCAACACCGTCGCCGTCATCGAAGGCGTCAAGCAACGCTTGCGCGAGCTTCTGGAGCGGCTGCCTGCCGATGTGAAGGTCGAGGTGACCCGCGACCAGTCGCGCTACATCTACGAGGCGCTCCACGAAATCAAAGTCCACCTTGTTCTCGGCAGTCTGCTTGCCTGTCTGGTGGTGCTGGTGTTCATGCGCAACTGGCAGGCCACCGTCATCGCCGCCGTCGCCATCCCGACCTCCGTCATTGCGTCCTTCGGCGTGATGAAGGCGCTCGGATTCACTCTGAACAGCGTTACGATGCTGGCGCTGGTGTTGATGGTCGGCATCGTGATTGACGACGCCATCGTCGTGCTCGAAAACATTTTCCGGTTCGTCGAGGAAAAGAGAATGAACCCGTTCGAGGCGGCGCGGGCGGCGACCGCCGAGATTGGGCTGGCGGTGCTGGCGACCACATTCAGTCTGGTGGTGATTTTCGTGCCGGTCTCCTTCATGTCGAGCATTTCGGGCCGGTTCCTCTATCAGTTCGGCATCACGGCGGCGGCGGCGGTGCTGGTGAGTCTGCTGGTCTCGTTCACGTTGACCCCGATGATGAGCGCCCGGCTGTTGCGCGCCAACGGCCATTGCAGCGCCCCGCCGTCGCGTCGCGGATTCTACGCCCGGCTGGACGCCGCATACGCGCGGCTCTTGCAATGGGCCGTGCGCCGCCGCTGGCTCGTGGCCGCGCTGGCCCTCCTGATCATCGCCTCGTCGGCGCCGCTCTACCGGGCCGTGCGACAGGAGTACCTGCCGTCCAACGTGGACGAAGGCGAATTCGACGTGAGCGTGATCGCTCCCGAAGGCACCAGCCTGGCGGCGATGAACAACGTCGCGCTTCCGATTGAACGCGAGCTGCAAACGGTGCCCGGCGTGCGTCTGGTGCTGACGACCGTGGGACGCGGCGGATCGGGCGGCGTCAACACAGCCAGCTTCTACATTCGGCTCGTGCCGCACGAACAACGCACGTTCCGCTGGTCGCGCCTGTTGCGCTGGCCGCCGTGGCGCGCGTTCCAAAACCACTTCTCCCAGCGCGACGTTCAGCAGGAAATCCGCCGTCGTCTGCGCGCGTTGCCGCATCTGCGCGTCCAAATCCGCAACCCGCAAACCTACGTCGGCGGCGGACCGAACTTCGACATAGACTTCTCGTTGCTCGGCCCCGACCTCGATGTGCTCTACCGTCACGCCGAGCAGTTGCGCCAGAAAGCGCCCGAACTCGGTTTGCTCGACGCCGACATCACCATCAAACTCGACAAACCCGAATTGCGCGTCGAGATTGACCGCGACCGTGCCGCCAGTCTCAACGTGGACACCGCCGACATCGCCAACGCCCTGCGCCTGATGGTCGGCGGCGACATCCGCGTCACGCGGTTTCGGGACGAGAGCATGAACGAGGATTACGATGTCGAGTTGCGGCTGAAAGAGAGCGACCGCGACCGGCCGGAACAGATTCCTTATCTTTTTGTGCCGCGACGCGGCGGCGGCCTTGTCCGATTGGACAACCTGGTGAAACTGGTCTCGACGAAAACGCCCTCCCGCATTGATCGTCTCGACCGGCAACGGCAGGTCAGCCTCCGCGCCAATGTCGCGCCCGGCTACGCGCAGGCCGACCGCATCGCCGCGTTGCGCGCGGAAGTGGCGCGGATGGGGCTGCCGCCGGAATATTCCACGCGCATCTCAGGTCGGGCGCGGGAACTGGAAAGCACCTTTGGCGAATTTCTCTGGGCGTTCGCGTTGTCGGTGATTCTCATGTATCTGATTCTCGCTTCGCAGTTCGAGAGTCTCGTGCACCCCTTCACGATTCTGTTGTCGCTGCCGTTGTCGGTTCCGTTCGCCTTCCTCTCGCTGTTGGCTGCGAACCAAACGATCAACCTCTACTCGGCGCTCGGTCTGCTGGTGTTGTTTGGTGTCGTCAAGAAAAACGCCATTCTCCAGATTGATCACATGAACCAACTGCGCGAAGCGGGCCTTGACCGCGCGACGGCGATCCTGCAGGGCAACCGCGAACGATTGCGCCCGATTCTGATGACCACGCTCACTTTGATTGCCGGCATGTTGCCGCTGGCGCTCGGAACCGGTCCCGGCGCCGAGGAACGTCGCGCGGTGGCCGTGGTGGTCATCGGCGGTCAGGCGTTGTGTCTGTTGGTGACGTTGGTGGTGACGCCCGTGGCGTATTCGTTGCTCGACGACCTGCGGCTGCGATGGCGAGGCGGCTCCGCGCAGCGGTGAAGTCACGCCGACGGTTTGACGACCATCTGCATCAACACTTTGGAGAATCGGGCCGACAGATCGGCAAACCGCGCCTGTTGCGCGCTGCTGAACTGCCCGGTGGCGGCGAGGCGTCTGCCCTCTCCCACGACGGTCACGTTGGCCTTGTTGATTTCTCCAAAATCATACAGCGTGTAGGCATTGGACTTGACCTTGTTTTCCCACTGGCTGACTGTTTTCTCCAGCGTGTCGAGATAACTGTCCGCTTCCTTGGACCCGACGGCTCCGCCGCCGCAACCGGACAGCGCCATCGCCAGCAGGGCCACACTCAAAACCGCGAACATCCGAGTCATGATTCCAGTTTTCATCGTTTCCTTTCGTTGGAACAGGTTCAAACCTCCGGGACGAAATCTTGTGATTTTCACCACGGTTGTCAACCGCGAATTCCTTTTCGCGCGACGCCGATTTTCGGGCAGCGGGCGCGAATCTCGCAGCGCGCGCAGTCCGGGTTGCGCGCCATGCACCGGCGGCGTCCGTGCCAGATGAGCAGGTGCGAAAAATCTATCCAGTCGCGGCGCGGCACAATCTTCATTAGCGATTGCTCGATCTGTTCCGGTGTTTTCTGTCGCGTCAATCCCATCCGACGCGCCAGCCGCATCACATGGGTGTCCACGACAATGCCCTCGGCCCTGCCGTAGGCGTTGCCGAGAACGCAGTTGGCGGTCTTGCGTCCGACGCCGTCGAGCGCGACCAGCTCGGCGAGGGTCTGCGGCACTCGCCCGTCGTATCGCTCCAGGAGGGCGCGGCAACAGCGGCGGATGGCGCGGGCTTTGGCGCGGAAAAAACCGGTGGATCGAATGTAGCGTTCCAGTTCGCCCGGTGGGGCGGCGGCGAAATCGGCGGCGGTGCGGTACCGTGCGAACAGGGCGGGCGTGACCTGATTGACGCGCTGGTCGGTGCACTGGGCGCTGAGGATGGTAGCGATGAGCAGTTGGAGCGGGTCGGCGTGATTCAGCGCGCAGCGATGGTCCGGGTGGGCGCGCCGCAGCGCGGCGATCATCCAGCGCACTTTGGACTTGGCAGCGGTCATCTCTCCGAGTATAGCATTGCGCGTGCGTTGCGCGAGCAGCGGAATTCAAATCGAAGAAGGAGAATCATCATGGCTCATGTAGTTGCAGAACCCTGTGTCGGTTGCAAGTTCACCGATTGCGTGGAGGTGTGTCCCACGAACAGCTTTTACGAGGTGGACGACCGCGTGATCATCAACCCCGACGAGTGCATTGATTGCACGTCCTGCGTGCCGGTTTGTCCTGTGGGAGCGATTTTCGCCGAGGGCGACTTGCCGGAGCAATGGAAGAGCTACGCCGAATCCAACCGCGCGTTGATGGCGCAAGCAACGCAGATCACCGTGAAGAAAGAGCCTCTCGGCAAGGGCAAGCCCGAGTGTCAACCGAAATAACGCACCCTCTCAGCGCAGAGGGTTCGCGGTAACACGAGGCATCAGTTCCGGTAGTCGGCACCGGTCAGGCTCCAAAGCACCGATTCCTGCCAGCGGCGCAACCGCTTTTCCAGTGGGGCCGCCAGATCGGGAGATTCGCCGTAACGATTGTGTTTTTCCGCAGGATCGGATGCCAAATCGAACAGTTCGCGTCTCGGTTCGCCGTTTTTCTGTTCGTGGAGAACGAGCTTGTACCGTCCATCAATGATGGCGCGCGGGCCGAGATAGTCCCCGTCCCGAATGATCGGATGCCGGTAATTCTGGAAGTCGCGTGTGGCCTTGCCGGCGGCCAGTTTGACCAGTGGCGTGGTGCCGGTCTGCAGCTCGGGCGCGATCCACGGCTGGGCTTCTTTTGGAGAGATGCTGCGGGTGTTGAACTGCCAAAAACACAACGGAGCCGGGCGCTCGGAGAGCTGGCCGTCGAAAACGGGTAGCAAGCTGATGCCATCGAGCGGGCGATCGGGCAACGGTTGACCGGTGATCGCGCACAGGGTGGGCAACAGGTCGCTGGTGCAGGCGCGGAAAGCGGTTCGGCGCGGCTTGGGAATCCGCGCCGGCCACTCGATCAATCCCGGCACCAATACGCCGCCTTCGTAGATTTCGCCCTTCTTGCCGCGATGCGGAAAACCGAGCGCGGCATCGGGCGAAGTGCCGTTGTCGCCGCAGTAAAACAGCAGCGTGTTGTCGCGCAGTCCCCGTGTGGCAAGATGGTTTCGCAACTGGCCGATGGCGCGGTCCATCGCGGTGATTTCGGCGTAGCGTTCGCGCAGGACTTCGCCCTGCGGCCGGGTCACTGGCAGGCCGGTTTCGTTGGAGGTCACGTGGACCGGCTTTTGGTATTGGGCGGGCAGGTCATCATAGAGCGCCAAATCCGTCGGCAGTCCGCTGTACGGCTCGTGCGGTGAGCCGAACCAGATGAGGACCAGAAACGGCTGGTTGTTTTGGCGCGCCGTCTCGATGAATCGGATGGCCTCGCGCACGAGCACTTCCGAGCTTTCGCCGGGAAACACCTCGGGCGGACCGCCGTTGCGCGAGAGCGGCGGATTCAGCTCGAAGAAGTTGTCGTGCGAAAGCCACTCGTGAAATCCCATGGCGCCGGGGTTGGTGGGCGAGTCTTTTTTCACCGGTCCGACGTGCCATTTGCCGAAGTGTCCGCAACGATAGCCGGCTCTGGCGAGGATGTGCGCGAGGGTGATTTCTTCGGGTCGCAACGACCAGCCGGGCGCAAAGGTGCCCATGCGGTTGGGATGACGGCCCGTGAGGAAACTGGCGCGCGTGGGCGAACAGCTCGGATGCGCCGCGTAAAACCGCTCAAAACACAGGCCGCTGGCCGCCATCTCGTCGAGCACGGGCGTTTTGACGTGCGGATGCCCGTTGTAAGCGGTCTCTTCCCATCCGTGGTCATCGCCCATCAACAGGATGAAGTTGGGACGCGTCGCTGCCCTGGTGCAAGGCAATGGGCTCAACGCCGCCAGAAGCACAAGTAACCAGGGAAAGGGTTGCCTGATCATTTCGTTCTGGCGGGCCGGGTTTTGACAGGCCGCGGTGGCGCGTCGGGCGGCGGCGTCAGATGGTCATCGGGCTGATTCCACAGTCGCCACGGATCCTCCAGTCGCCGCATTTCGGCCAGCAACAACGCCTGCATCTGTTTCAGCTTGTCGGCATAACGCGGGTCGGCAGCGAGGTTGACCTGATGGGTTTGGGCGTTCGCACCTGTCAAGGCGACGACTTTCGGGTCGTGATGTTCGGCCAGCAGTTCGTCGGGGTTGTCCCTGAGGTTGAACAGTTGCGTCTGACGAACCGCGCCGTTGTACACGTCATACTCGATGAGTTTCCAGTCGCCCTGTTTCACGCAACGAATGCCGGGCTTGGAGCCGCCGTTATAGACGCCGTAAAGCGTGTCACGGATGATGCGTTGCTTGCCCTCCAAAACGGGTTTGAAGCTGATGCCTTCGTTGGTGGGCGGCGTGGGGATGCCGGCCAGATCGCAAAGCGTGGCGAGCACGTCCAAGAGATAGATATTGCCCTCGGCGCGGCTGCCGGGTTTGATGCCGGGTCCTTGGACGATGAACGGCACGCGCCAGCTATGTTCGTAAAGGTTTTGTTTGCCCATCAATCCGTGTCGGCCAAGGGCGATGCCGTTGTCTGCGGTGTAGAAGATGTAGGTGTTGTCCAGTTCGCCCATGAGACGGAGCCGGTCCAGAACCCGGCCGATCTGGATGTCAATATTCTCGCTGCAAGCGAACTGACGGCCCAGTTCGTTGCGGATGGTGGCCTCGTCACGATGCTTCCAAACGCCGCTCACGGCGACCTCGTCGCGCACCTCGTCATGGCCGTGCTGGAACGGATGGGCGGACAGATAATTAGCCGGCAATTGGGGTTGGCGCGGATGCAACGGCGGGAGGGTGTTCGGATCCGTGTGATTGACGGCGCCGTATTTGGCCAGCAATTCGGGCTTGCCGTTCCGGGGATCGTGCGGATGGGAGAACCCAAAGTAGATGAGAAACGGCCTCGTATCTTTTTGCGTCTCGCGTTGCGCGAGATAATCGAGAACCTGTTCGGCGTGCCACGCGCTGCCGGTCGGGTCGTCGCCGCCCCGTTTGTCCGCGTCCCGACGAACCTGGAAGAGGCGATTGGCAGCCTCGTAGCTGTTGCCCTTCTTGCAGGTGCGCATCGTGGCATATCCGGCGCGGTTGAAAACGGCGGGAATCGTCTGTTCCTCCAAGTTCGACGGACATTTCCCGCGTTCCATCGCGCCCGGCGCAATCGGCAGATGCCACACGGTTTGGCCGCTCATGATCATGTGGCGCGACGGCGTGCAGACCGCGCCGACGAAAGACCCCATCTGATAGGCGCCCTCTAGGACCATCCCATCGCGCGCCAGCCGATCAATGACCGGCGTCTGCAACTCGGAGCGGGGATTGTAAAGTTTCAAATCAAAGGCGGACTGGTCATCCACCAGAATGAAGAGGAAGTTCGGGCGTTTCGACGCGCCGATGGCCTGCCCCGCGCAACAGGCCAGTAACAGGGTAGTCGTGAGAAGCATTTTCATCGGGGCACTCGGGCTGGTGGTTCACAGCTCAACTGCACAATCGCCTCCCGCACCCGCGCGGCTTGTTCGGGCGTCATCACCAGAAACCGATGCCGTCCTTTGCCGTCTTTCGAGGGTCGGAACCAGGTCGCCGCGTTGTCCTCGACCGTGACGGTGCCCGGCGGCGACAGGTTGAAATAACCGCGCTGCGGGTAGATCGCGTAGAGCACGGCTGTCGGGTCCCACGTCGGACGGTCGTGCGGCGGCGGGTTGTAGAGATAGTAGGCTTCTTTCAGCGGATGGTGCGCCACGTAGTTCAGGTCCTGCTCAATGCTGACATGCGGGAAGGCGGCTGCCACCCCGATTTCGTAGCCGCTCCAGACAATCGGCGTCGGCCAGTCCCTGGCCAGTTTCTGCGCAGCCGGCACATCTTTCAGAACGTTGTATTCGAGGTGGCGGGTGTTCCCCTGTACCGTTTGGAAGGCGCCGGCCATGACGCTGAGAAACTTCACCTTCTTTGCGATCAGTTCGCGTCCCGTCAAGGGCGAATGCGCATCGGGCGGCGAATCGAGCAGCCGCGCCAGGTTGGTGGAAAACCCCACTTGCGCCAACACCACGCTCTTGTCCGGTTGCGCCGCCAGAATCTTCCGCAACAGGCCGACCGCTTCCGGAGCGTCCGCCCCGCTCCGCAGGTCGTGTGGATACCGCCACGAGCCGTCGGGATTCTTTTCCTCCGCCAGTTGGTTGAACTTTCCCGGTTCGGGCGTTGCGCCGTTGCGCACTACGCCGATGGGAACGTCGGGCGCGCCGAAAAATGTGTTGACGGCATCGGTGAAGGCCGCAGCCAGCGGATGATCCTTGGTGATCGTCACGGCGAGCAGCTCGCACGCTCCGCGTTTCTGGAGGTTGTGAATCATGCAGAGCGCCATCAGGTCGTCCACATCGTTGCCCATGTCGGTGTCGAAAATCAGTTTCACCGGCGCCGCCGGCGAAAACGCCGCGGTCAACCACAAACTCAAGCAGACGGTCGCGCAACGGTTTTTCATGAGTTCAGCCTCGCCCCCAGATTACCCGTTGCTCGGCCGACTTCAAGCACAACGATTCTTTTTTCGGGCGCCGTGCTTCTTTTCTCTTGCACAGCACCGCGCGGGTCAATACCCTCAGAATGCAAACGCCATGGTGACCGAGTTCGACCGCGAAAGCGAGAACAGTATCAAGATTTACTTGCGTGAAATCGGCCAGGTGCCGTTGTTGACGCCGAAGGACGAAATCCGTCTCGCTGCCCGCATCAAAAAAGGCGACAAGGAAGCCCGGGCGCAGATGATCAAGGCCAATTTGCGGCTGGTGGTAAAGATTGCGCACGACTACTCCAATCTCGGCCTGCCGTTGCTCGACCTGATCAGCGAGGGCAACATCGGTCTGATGAAAGCCGTGGAACGGTTCGACCCCAAGAAAGGGGGCAAACTCTCCACCTACGCGGCCTGGTGGATCAAACAATCCATCAAACGCGCCCTCGCCAATCAGGCCAAAACCATCCGGCTGCCCGTCCATCTGGTGGACAAAATCAGCAAAATGAAACGGGCCGCCCACAACCTCAGCGAAAAACTCGGTCGCGAACCCACCGACGAAGAACTCGCCACCAAACTCGACATGCCCGTCGCCAAGGTCGCCCACCTGCGCACCATCAGCATCCGACCTGCCAGTCTCGACGCGCCCATCGGCGAGGACGAAGACACCCAGTTCGGGGAGATTGTCGGAGACGAAACGGCCGCCGATCCCTTCGAGATGCTTCGCGACAAAACGTTGCGGGAGGACATCCGCGAGTTGATCGAGGAACTCGATCCGCGAGAGGCCGAGATTCTCACCTTGCGTTTCGGCCTCGACGGCAACAAACCGTTGACCCTTGAGCAGGTCGGCAAGAAATTCAAGGTCACCCGCGAACGCATCCGCCAGATCCAAAACATCGCGTTGGCAAAACTCCGCCGCCTGATGGAAAAACAGGACAAACCCAAAAACTCATCGCCATGTACGAGCACCTGAAAGCCGCCATCCGAAACGTGCCGGACTTCCCCAAGAAAGGCATTCTGTTCAAAGACATCACCCCTGTTCTCAGGGACGGAAAACTGTTTCGCGCCGCCGTGGATGCCATCGCCGACCGCCATCAGGGAAAACAACTGGACGCGATCATCGGCATTGATGCGCGCGGGTTTATCTTCGCCGGAGCCGTCGCCTACAAACTCGGCGTCGGCATGATTCCCGTCCGCAAAAAAGGCAAACTCCCGTGGAAAACCGTCGTCACCACCTACACCCTCGAATACGGCAGCGAGATCAGCGAAATGCACGTGGACGCCATCCAGAAAGGCGACCGCGTCCTCATCGTGGACGACCTCCTCGCTACTGGCGGCACCGCGCGGGCCGCCTGCAACCTCGTCGAACAACTCGGCGGCACCGTCGTCGAGCTGGATTTCCTCATCGAACTGTCCTTCCTCAAAGGACGCGAGCGACTACAGCCCTACAACGTCTTTGCCCTCATCTCCTACTAACAACGCCCTTGCTCTGCTTGTCGCGTTGACCATCGGTCCGCTAGCCGCCGGCAGCACCTTCTATGTCGCGCCAAGCGGCAACGACCAACACGACGGCTCCGCCAACAAACCGTTCGCCACACCACACCGCGCACAACAAGCGGCCCGCACTGCGGAAAAACCGGTCACGGTGGTTTTGCGTGGCGGAACGTATTTTCTGTCGAAACCGCTGGTCTTCACGGCCGCCGATGCCGGCTGCACATGGGAAGCGTTCGAGAACGAGACGCCGATTCTCAGCGGCGGCGTTCTGTTGACGGGTTGGCGCGAAGTTGCGCCGCGACGCTGGGAGATTGCCCTGCCCGAAGTGGCCGCCGGCCAATGGTATTTTTCGCAGCTCTACGTCAACGACCAGCGGCGGCTGCGGCCCGTGTTGCCGCGCGACGCGTACTACTTCATTGCCGGGCAGTTGGCGGCGCAGAATCCCGATCGTTTCCGTTTCAACCCCGGCGAATTCCGCCCCGACTGGCACAATCTTGGCGACGTCGAGGTCACCACCTTCCACCTCTGGACGATGGACCGGCTGCGAATCAAGTCGGTGGATGCCGGGCGCCGCATCGTGACGTTCACCGGGCCGACGCACAGCCATCAACAAGCTCCGCTGGCTCGCTCAACCTGGTATCGGATCGAAAACGTTCGCGAGGCATTGGCCGACCCCGGCGAATGGTATCTCGACCGCAGCAGTGGTGTGCTCACGTATCTCGCCAAACCCGGCGAGGGATTGCGACGGACGCGCGTCATCGCGCCGCGCCTGTCGCACGTGGTGCGATTCGACGGCGCCGAGCGCGTCACACTGCGCGGCTTGACCATCGCGCACAACGCTTGGAACACACCAGAGCGCGGCTACGGTTTCCCGCAAGCTGACGTAATCGTGGACGGCGCGGTCACGGCGCGCAACGCGCGGCAGTGCGCGTTGGAGAACTGCATCATCCGCCACACGGCGACATGGGCTGTTGACTGGGGTGACGGCTGCCACAGCAACCGCGTCGAAGGTTGCGAGCTGTTCGACCTCGGCGCCGGCGGCGTGAAAGTGGGACCGATCCGGCTTGGTTGGGAACCGGACACGAACAAATGGGCAAGCAGCACCATTATCCGCGACAACCTTATCGCACACGGCGGGCGCGTCTTCCCGCCGGCTGTCGGCATCTGGATCGGCCATGCTTCCAGCAACATCGTCGAGCGAAATCACATCCACGATTTCTATTACACCGGCATCTCCGTCGGCTGGCGTTGGGGCGCCGGCTTCAGCCCGGCCCACCACAATCTGATCGCCGATAATCATATTCACGACGTCGGGCAGGGAGTGCTCAGCGATCTCGGCGGCATTTATACACTCGGCGAATCGCCCGGCACCGTGTTGCGCGGCAACCATATTCACGATGTGTGCCGCGCCCGCTACGGCGGCTGGGGCATCTACTTCGACGAGGGCAGCTCGAACATCGTTGCGGAAGGTAACGTGGTTTACAACACGCAGGATGCCGGACTGCACCAGAATTACGGCTCCGGCAATGTCGTGCGAAATAATCTGTTCGCTCACGGCACCAACGCCGCCATTCAGGTCAGCCGCCCAAGCGAGTACAACGCCATCCACTTCGAGAACAACCGATTTCTCTTGCTGAGCACCAACGTGTTTTTGCGCGACAACCCGAAGGCGCCGATGACCTTCGCCAGCAACCGATACTGGCACGCCAGCGGCAAAACGCTTGTGTTTCTGCGCGGCGAAACCATCGAACAGTGGCAACAACGCGAGCCGGGCGCCACCGTCGCCGAGGTGAAACTGGATGTGCCGCCGCCGACACACCATCGCTATCGCACAAACCGTTTGCCGCCTGTGCCGCGTGTCTATCCGCCCGCGCCCAACGAACGCGATTTGCACCGGGACATTGTGATTGAGGACGACTTTGAGTCGTATGTGCCCGGCGACAAGATTTGCGAGTTTGTGACCGATCTTTGTCCCGGAGATCTCGCGGCTGTCACCACCAACACCGCCGCCCGCGGCAAGCAAAGCCTGATGTTTGTGAAAGGTCCGCCCGGACCGCGTTCGTGGACACCGCACATTTACGCGAAAGTGCGATACGAGGAGGGCGTGGTTCGCCACAGTTTCGACCTGCGGATCGAGCCGGGCGCGCAGATGATTTGCGAATGGCGCGACTGGCCCAGCGGCGCGAACTACAAAACCGGTCCGTTGTTGCATGTGACGGCCGAGGGGGTGTTGACGGCGAGCGGCAGGAAACTGCTCGCGGTGCCGGCGAGCCAGTGGTTCCACATCGAAATCTGCTGGCAGGGCAACAGTTACAGTGTGACGGTGACGGTTGCCGGCCAAGCCCCACAACGTTTCGATGGCCTGCGTTGCTCAGAAGGCTTCAAAGCGGTGGACTGGATTGGCTTTATCAGCACCGGCAAACAGGGAAGCGTCTATTACGTGGACAATTTGAACGTGTCGCCCCGCTGACTGCGCTCGTTCCGAAAGCGGTTTCGATTCAAACGCTCTTACCACCACCAGTAGGGCCGGTGCCAGGGGCTGTAACAAAAACTGCTGTAATAAAAGGCGTCTCGTCGTTGCTGTTCGTTGACCGCAGCGCGCGTGTAGGTCTCCATCATGTAATTGATGACGCGCTCGCTAACGCCTTCCTGCCGGAGTCGTACCACATCGTTTGCGCCCAAACGATATACCGTGCCCGACTCTTCGATGCGACGAATGATATCGTCATCCCAAGCGCCTGCTTTGGACATGGAAATCACCTCGGCCAGTGACAAGGGAGCGGGGCGGGGTCGAGTGGCGCAGCCGACGGCCAGCAACGGCAACAACAAGAGCAAGAAACACTTCTTCATGGCCAGTCACTTTAGTCCGGTCCCGCACGGTTCGCAAGCGAGCGGCGGATCTTTTCGATCAACGAGGTTGTGGAAAAGCCCCGAACCAGCGGCAAGATCCGCACACGAGCTCCTGTCGCCTCCAAAACGGCTCGTTCCTGCGCGTTGAGCGTTTCGGGCCGATAATCGCCTCCTTTCACGTAGATGGCCGGGCGGACGGCGGCCAGAAAGCGCGTGGCGCGTTTTTCGTTGAAGATGACGACGGCATCCACACATTCGAGCGCGGCCAACACGGCGGCGCGATGTTGTTGCGAAACCAGAGGGCGTCCCGGTCCCTTGAGCAGTCGCACGGAACGGTCGGAATTCAGGCCGACGATCAACAGGTCGCCCAGCGCTTTGGCGCGGGTCAGGTAATCCACATGCCCGTAGTGGAGCAGATCGAAACAGCCGTTGGTCGCCACCACGGTGCGACCGTGTCGGCGGGCTGCAGCGGCCCAGCGGGCGGCTTGTCGGAGCGTGAGCAGTTTCGGCGCGCGGTTTTTCACTTGCTTCTGCCTCTGGGTTGCGGGAAGATAGCAACGGAAGGATGGCTGACCCCCCGCGCCGGGTCAAGATGGAAGTGGTTTATGCACATTGTTCATCTGTTGGGCACAACAATTTATTTCGTGGTGCTGATCGGCTTGTCCTGCTACGGGCTGCATCGGTATCTGATGATTTACCTCTACTACAAGCACCGCAAACAGAAGTTGGAACCCGCCGGAACCATGAACCCGTTGCCGCGGGTGACGGTTCAACTCCCGCTCTACAACGAAATGTACGTGGCCGAGCGTCTCCTCGAATCGGTCGCCGCCCTGGATTATCCGCAAGACAAGCTCGAAATTCAGGTTCTGGACGATTCCACCGATGAAACCACCGACATCGTCGCCCGAAAAGCGGCGGAACTGCGTCGCCGAGGTTTTGATGTTCAACACATTCATCGCTCCCACCGCGAGGGCTACAAGGCGGGGGCGCTTCAAAACGGACTCCGCTCCGCCAAGGGCGAGTTCATTGCGATTTTTGACGCCGATTTTGTTCCGCCGTCAGACCTGCTGCAGAAAACCATCCATTATTTCACCGATCCGACCGTCGGCATGTTGCAGACTCGCTGGGGACATCTCAACGAGCCGTATTCGCTGCTGACGCGCATCCAGTCCATTTTCCTCGATGCCCATTTCCTCATTGAGCAGACGGCGCGCTCCCGATCGGGTCGTTTCTTCAACTTCAACGGCACCGCCGGTATCTGGCGGCGGTCCTGCATCGAGGACGCCGGCGGCTGGCAGCACGACACGCTGGCGGAGGACCTCGACATCAGTTATCGGGCGCAAATCCGTGGCTGGAAGTTTTTGTTCCTGCCCGATGTGGTGACCCCGGCGGAATTGCCCGTGGAGATGAACGCCTTCAAGGCGCAACAACATCGCTGGGCCAAAGGCTCCGCGCAGGCGATGAAAAAAATGTTGCCCCAACTCTGGCGCGCCCAATTGCCCCTGAAAATCAAACTCGAAGGCACCGTGCACCTGACCAGCACGCTCGGTCACCTGTTGCTGTTCCTGTTGTGTCTGGTGCTGCGTTCGACGGCATACGCCGGCACCCACGAGGCCTCGGGGGGCAACGAACTCACCAAACTGTTTCTGGTTGACGTGCCGCTGTTTTTGGCCGCGTCGGTTTCGGTGACGGCCTTTTACTTCTGTCCCCAGGTGGCGCTGCACGCACAGTGGTGGAAACGCATTCTGTATCTGCCGTTGATGATGGCGGTGGGAATCGGGCTTTGCGTGAACAACGCGCGCGCCGTTCTGGAGGCCATTTTCAATCACCAGAGTGAATTCGTTCGCACTCCGAAAGCCGGCGTCCAGCGCAAATCCGATTCGTGGCGCGGCATCAAGTATCAGTCCTTCCGCGGTCTGATCCCATACCTGGAAATCGCCTTTGGCCTCTATTACACGTGGTTCCTCTATGACGTGCTCCGGCAGGGGCTTTGGGTCAGCGCCTCGTTTGTGGTGCTCTTTCAGGTGGGCTTCTTCTATGTCGGCTTGATGTCGCTGATACAATCCGGCCCGCGCCTCGGACGCCGCGCCGCGCCGCCGTTGGCCGCCGCCAACGTCTGATTGGCCGGTCATGTCCGACTCTCTCGGTATCATCGCGGGAAACGGCGAGTTCCCATTGCTGCTGGCCCGGACCGCCCGTGCGCAAGGGCTTCGCACCGTGGCCGCCGCCTTCGAGGGGGAAACCGATCCTGAGATCACTCGTGTGGCCGATGAGGTTGAATGGGTGCGGATCGGTCAACTCCATCGCCTGATCGAGGTTTTTACCCGGCGCCATGTCACCCGAGCCGTCATGGCCGGCGGTATCACCCCGGCCAACCTCTACAAAAATCTCAGCCTGGATTTCCGCATGATTGCCGTCGCCGCCCGCCTGAAAATCCGCAACGCACAAACGATCTTCGGCGCCATTGCGGAAGAGTGCGCCAAAGACGGCGTCATGCTTCTCGACCCGCGACCGTTTCTGGGCGACGCCGTTCCGCAACGCGGCCCGCTCACACGCCGTGTTCCCGCTGCGGAGGAACAGGACGACATCGCCTTCGGTTTCCCCATCGCCAAGGCCGTGGCCGGGCTTGACATCGGCCAGACCGTGGTGGTCAAACGGGGCACGGTGTTGGCTGTGGAAGCTTTTGAAGGCAGCGACGAGTGCATCCAACGGGGCGGCCAACTGGCCGGCGAGAAGGGCGGCGCGGTGGTTGTCAAAGTGGCCAAACCCAACCACGATTTTCGGTTCGACATTCCGTGCGTGGGCCGCAGAACCATCGAGTCCTGCGTGGCCGGCCGCATCGCCGTTCTGGCCGTCGAAGCCGGCGCGACGCTGCTGCTCGATCGGCCGGGCGTGTTGGCGGCGGCCGAGCAGAATCGCCTGGCGGTGGTCGCCCAATGAGCGCCCCCCTCAAAATCGGAGTCGTCGGCCTCGGTCACCTCGGTCAACATCACGCCCGGATTTACCGGCAACTGGCAGGCGTTGAGTATGTCGGCTCCTTCGACACCGACCCGACCAAGAGCCGTTTCCCGACGTTGGAGGCGCTCGCCGGTGCCGCCGACGCGGTCAGCGTGGCGACACCGACCGAATCGCATCACGCGGTGGCGCGGCTGTTTCTGGAGCGCGGCAAACACGTTCTCATCGAGAAACCGATTGCGCGGAATCTGGCCGAAGCCGAGGAACTCGTGGCACTGGCTCGGCGCTACGGCTGCGTGCTTCAGGTTGGGCACGTCGAACGGTTCAATCCCGTGATGCGATACCTGAGTGAAATGCTGACCGAGGCCCGATTCATCGAGGTCCACCGTCTTTCTCCGTATCCGGCGCGTTCGACGGACATCGGGGTCGTCCTCGACCTGATGATTCACGATCTTGACATCGTTCTGGCGCTGGTCCAATCGCCGTTGATCGCCGTGGATGCCGTGGGCATTGCGGTGCTGAGCGACAGCGAGGACATTGCCAACGCCCGACTCAAGTTCGCCAACGGTTGCGTGGCCAACATCACCGCCAGCCGGGTTAGTGCCGACCGGATGCGGAAACTCCGTATTTTTGGCAAAACCAAAACCGGTGCCGCCTACATTTCGTTGGACTACCTGCGACAGGAAGGCCAGGTGTATCGCGTCGCCAGCGATGACACCCGCGAATCGAGTCTGTTGAAAAAGCTGCTCGCCGGCAAGGGCGCCACCATCGTCAGCGAATTCGCCGGCAAAAAAATTGTCCGCGAGCCGGTTCCCATTGAACGGGAGGAACCGCTCAAGCTCGAATTGCAAAGTTTCGTCGAAGCGATTCGACTGCGCCGCCAACCGGTGGTCACCGGGGAGGCTGCCAAGCAAGCCCTCGAAGTGGCCATGGAAATCACAGCCCTCTGCCGGAAGACCGGCTCCAGTCAAAAAATCGGTAGATTCGTGTAATTTATGTATTGACAGAGCGAACGGCGGAGGTTACGCTGTGGTCCGGTTGATTGAATCACCACGCGGAGACAACATGAAAAAATTCCTCACCACCAAACGATGGGCGTTCACGCTGATTGAGTTGCTCATTGTCATCACCATCATTGGCATCCTGGCCGGATTGCTTTTCCCAGTGGCAGGCAAGATTCGTGAGAGCGCACGGCGCATCCAGTGTTTGAACAACCTCAAACAAATCGGCACGGCTATTGGGATGTATTACGATGACAATCAACAACGGATGCCTTACGGCGTTGGACCAGCCGGCGCTTTCCAGGTCCTCAGTAACTATCTCGGAAACACCCCGCGCATGTTGTGGTGTCCGAGCGACACGGCGCGAAAACCTCCCACCAGTTTCGATCGGTTGATCGTCTCCGCCACCGGCGGCGGAGCCGCAGGAGAGAACGTCAGCTATACCTTCTGGACCAACTCCCAATGGCAAAGCACCATCATGCAACCAATGATGTGGGACCGCGGCGTGCAGTTCGGCGGTCCGGGTGTGAATTCCCCGTGGAAAAATGAAAACAGCCCTCATGGCAGCGAGGGAGGCAATGTGCTCTGGACCGACGGCCATGTGGCTTGGCACAACCGCCTGCCTACCAACAACCTTCAAGGCATTCTGATCAATCCGTAACCGACGCCCACGCAACTTGCGCAAGCCCCAACCCTCGTGTTGGGGCTTGTCGTTTTCGACCTGAAACTTTACTGTTCTCCCGTGCAACCGCTCCGATTCTACAGCACCAACGGCCGCGCGCCAGTTGTGGACCTGCGACAGGCCCTCCTGCAAGGACAGGCGCCCGACCGCGGTCTGTATCTGCCGCAACAGTTCCCGAAGCTCGCGGTGTCGGAGCTGGTTGGGAAACCGTATCCGCAGATTGCTTTTGAAGTGCTCCGCCGATTCACCGCCGGCATCCTCGATGAGGCCACGCTTCGGGCACTCTGCGCGGATGCCTACAACTTCGAGGTGCCGCTGGAACACGTGGACGACCGCGTCTTCGTGCTTCGGCTGGACCGCGGTCCGACGGCGTCCTTCAAGGACTTCGCGGCTCGGCTCATGGCGCGGCTCATCGGGCACTTCCTGGCGGAGAGCCGCCAGACACTCACCATCCTCACGGCCACCAGCGGCGACACCGGCTCGGCGGTAGCCAGCGCATTTCACGGTGTGGCCGGTGTGCGTGTGCTGGTGCTGTTTCCCATCGCCGAGGTCAGCGACCGGCAGCGCAAACAAATGACCACGTTGCGCGGCAACGTCCGCACCATCGCGGTGGACGGAAAATTCGACGACTGCCAGGCGCTCGTCAAACGCGCCTTTGCGGACCCGTCGCTGGCGTCGCTGGCCTTGTCATCGGCCAACTCCATCAACATCGGGCGGCTGTTGCCCCAAGTCGTTTACTACTTTTATGCCGCGGCGCAACTGGGCGAGCCGCTGGTCATCTCTGTTCCCTCCGGCAACTTCGGCAACATGATGGGTGCCGTCATTGCTCGCGAAATGGGATTGCGAATCCGCAAACTGGTCGTGCCGGTCAACGGCAACGATGAGTTCCCCCGTTTCCTCGCCACGGGACGCTATGAGAAGATCGAGCCATCGCGCAACTGTCTTTCCAATGCCATGAACGTCGGTCATCCCAGCAACCTTGCCCGCCTGGTGGCCCTCTACGGCGGGCAAATGGATGAGAAGGGCATTTTGCATCGCTTGCCCGACATGGACCGAATGCGGCGCGACCTGTTCTCCGTATCGGTCAGCGACGAGCAGACGCGCGCCACCATCCGGGAAGCCTGGCAGAAACATCGTTTGCTCCTAGAGCCGCACGGCGCGGTTGGCTGGCGCGGTTTTCTTGAGTATGGCGCGATCGAGCCTCTGGGTGAAAACCCGGCGGTGGTGCTGGAGACGGCGCATCCGGCCAAGTTCCCCGAAGAGATTGAGCGGCTGCTCGGCTTCTCGCCCGAAGTGCCGCCGTCGCTGGCTGCGCTCGACAAGCTGCCGGAAGATTTCGACCGTATGCCGGTTGACTACGAGCAATTTCGGAAGTATCTGATCAGCCGACACGCATGAAATACATTGTCATCCTCGGCGACGGCATGGCGGATTACCCGGTGGCGCGGCTGGGCGGCAAGACCCCGCTACAGGTGGCGCGTCATCCGCACATGGATCGCATCGCGCGCGAAGGTCGGTGCGGCCTGTTCAAGACCATCGAAGAGGGAATGCCCAGCGGCAGCGAGGCCGCCAACCTTGCGGTGCTGGGATATCACCCCTCGGAAGTCCTTCAAGGTCGCGGCGTGCTGGAGGCTGCGAGCATGGGCGTGCCGATTGCCGACGACGAGATGGCGATGCGGTGCAATTTGATTTGTCTTTTTGACGACGGCCGAATCAAGAATCACAGCGCCGGACACATCAGCTCCGCCGAGTCCGAGGAAATCCTCAAGACCCTCCAGAAGGAAATCGGCGGCAACGGCCTGAATTTTTACACCGGCGTCGGCTACCGCCACCTGTTTGTCGGCAAGGGACTCGACCCGCGTTTGGAATGCGCCCCGCCGCACGATCACCCGAACGAACCGGTGGAATCGTTGTGGATTCGACCGCAGGTGCCGCAAGCGGCGCCCACCGCCGCCCTGCTCAATGAACTGACTCGTCGGTCCTGGCCGATTTTGAAGAATCACCCGGTCAACCTGCGTCGTCGCGCCGCCGGCAAGGACCCGGCCAACTCCATCTGGTTGTGGTCGCCCGGTAAACGTCCGAAGATGTGGACCTTCCAAGAGCGCTTTCACGTGACGGGCGCTGTGATCTCGGCGGTGGATTTGATTCGCGGCATTGGCGTGTATGCCGGCCTGGAAGTCATCCGAGTGCCCGGCGCCACCGGTTTGCACGACACCAATTACGAAGGCAAAGCCGACGCCGCTCTCGCGGCGCTGCAGCGCGTGGACTTTGTTTATCTGCACGTCGAGGCCCCCGACGAAGCCGGCCATGACGGCAATCTGGAACTGAAAATCAAGACCATCGAGGACCTCGATGCTCGGCTGGTGGGGCGCATTCTGAAAGGACTCGAAGGCCGTGACGCTGTGGTGGCGGTGTTGCCCGATCATCCGACGCCCGTGGAGAAACGCATTCACGTCCGCGATGCGGTCCCGTTTGCCATCCGCCGTCCGGACTGGTCTCCCGATAGGGTTCAACGCTACGACGAGGTCAGTTGCGCCGGTGGATCCTTCGGCACCATTCACGGCGACACGTTCATCCGCGCCGTCTTCAACCCAACCGGTCCCTGACCAACACGTTGTCGCGGCGCTTCCTTTCCGCCGCCCCCTGTGCTAGCCTCCAACTCCATGACCAACAAGCTGCTGCTGGTGGACGCCTTCTCGCTGATTTACCGGGCCTATTACGCGATTCGCGAGCTGAACGCGCCCGACGGCGCTCCGGTCAACGCCATCTTCGGCTTCACCAAAATGCTCCGCAAACTTCTCGCCGAGCGCGCGCCGACCCATTGCGCCGTCGTTTTTGATCTCGGCGCGCCCCGTCGGCGACTCGCCCTGCTGACCGCCTACAAGGAACAACGACCACCGACACCTCCCGCGCTGGAAGCGCAGTTGAGCGGCATCCGCGAGATGGTCGCCGCGTTGCGCCTCTTTCTTGCCGAGATCGAAGGCGAGGAAGCCGACGACATCATCGCCACGCTCGCGGTGCGCGCGGCCGAAAATCAGTTCGACGTTCTCATCGCCAGTCAGGACAAGGATTTCTGCCAGATTGTCGGACCGCGAATTCGTCTGCTGCGCCCTGACAACAGCGAAGGCGAACCGCTCGACGCTGCCGGAGTCGTGGCCCGTTTTGGCGTCAAACCCGACCAGATGGTGGATTATCTCAGCTTGGTGGGCGACAGCGTGGACAACATTCCCGGCGTGCCGGGCATCGGACCGAAAACCGCCGCGGAGCTGTTGCGCCAGTTTGGCAGCGTGGAGGAGTTGCTGGCCCGCGCTGATTCGCTCGACAAACCCCGACTGCGAGCCGCGTTGCTGGACGCAGCGGAGCGGATTCGGTTGAATCGCAGTTTGATTCGCCTGCACACCGACCTCGCCCTGACGTGGCCGTGGGAGGTCATGGTCACGCGCCCGCCCGATGAGCAACGTCTGCGCACGTTGTGCGCCCGATACGGATTCCGCACGCTGTTGGCGGATTTGGAGAAACGCGCCGCCGACAACGAACTGCGGCTGAACCTGTGAAAGGTCGCCCGTTCCCCGCTCAGCGGCTCTGCAAACAATTCTGGAAATTCTCGCCCATTGTGGCATGAATTGAGGGCATGAAACGCAGTTGGATTCTTTGGGTGATGACCGCGCTGGCCGTGGCGGCCGCCAAGCCCGCGCCGAAGAGCAGCGCGTCGCTGGCAGACAAACCGAAAGAAACCTGGTGCATCGGGCCGATCGTGGCTCTTGACGCGGCGAGCGGAACGTTCACGGTCGTGGTGAAATCGCAGGGACAGTCGGTACAAATGCAGACCGAAGGACCGCGATTTCTCGGCTCCTTTATCGTGGCATCCTCCAGTGCGGCTTCCGAGGAGCTGCGAACCTTTCGATGCGCGCCGCAATGCCAGTTTGTGACGCCGTCAAAGCCGACCGGGGCCACGCTGGCCGACTTCAAAGTGGGCGATTCGGTTTGCGTCACCTGCGCGGGCACCAATGCTCCGTGGATAGCCGCCAAAGTCGTCATTCACGGCGGTAGCCCGGCGAGGAACTAACGATCCTCATGTTGGAAACCGCCATCGAAGCCGCTTACGCCGCCGGCCGGCTGTTGCGCCAAAACTTCGGCCTGACACCGACCGTCACCGAAACCTCGCACCACGACATCAAACTGGAACTGGACGCGCAGGCTCAGTCCGCCATCACACGGATCATTCTGGCCGATTACCCGCATCACGCCATCCTCGGCGAGGAAGGCGAGTCGGGACCGCCAAGCGCCGACGTGCGCTGGGTAATTGACCCGCTCGACGGCACCGTGAACTATTTCTACGGCATCCCGTTCTACGCCGTCAGCATCGCCGCCCAGCAACGCACCGGCAACCAGTGGCAAACCGTGGCAGGAGCGGTGTATGCGCCCGAGCTGGACGAAATGTTCGCCGCGCAACGAGGCGCCACGCCCACGCTCAACGGACGCCCCATTCACGTCAGCGAACGAACGGAGCTTTCGGAGGCGATCATCGGAATCGGTTTCTTCAAGAGCGAGGAAACGATTCGCCGGGGGCTGGACGACTTCAATCGTCTGACGCGCCAGGCGCGCAAAATGCGGTTGATGGGGGCGGCGGCTCTGGACACGGTCTATGTGGCGTGCGGGCGTTTCGACGCCTACATCGAGTATGGGATCCGTCTATGGGACATCTGCGCGGGGCAGTTGATCGTTGAGCAGGCCGGCGGGCGAGTCGAGTCCACTCCAGCGGGAGAACCCCACAGTTTCAACGTGCGCATGACCAACGGTCGGCTGCGGCTGTAACCGCAGTTCTTGTGAAACGATTGTCAGCGGGCGAGAAACGGAAAAGACAGGCGCAACCCCAGTCCGCACGAAAGGCGTCAAGCCGTTTCTTCCATTGCGAACTGTGGAATGCGACCGTTCTCTCACTGCGCCACTCGTCCGGTGTTGTGCCATAGCCATTGCAAAACACCGGACAGAGGGGCGATGGGGCGTCCGGCAACCGGGCGCGCAAAGGCGCGCCACCGACCGAATCCACCAAAACGAAATCCGAGTTGGGCGGCAACGGAGATTTGACAAAGGGTACCGTAACTGCAAAAAAAACGCGCAGTTGGGCTTGCATTGTGAACGCCGATGCATAGGATACACGCCCGTTCCGAAGAGGAGCGCCCCAACAGGAGTTTACCATGCCCGAAGAACTGCAACATTTGATTGATCGCATCCAACAAGAAGCGATTCAAAAGGCGGAAAGCGAGGCCGCGCAAATCGTCGCGCAGGCCAAAGCGCAAGCGGCCGCCCTCGTCAAGGAGGCCGAAGCGCAAGCGCAGGCGATTCTGCAGAAGGCAGAGCGCGATTCGCAGGTGTTTGTGGAACGCGGACGCAAGACGCTGGAACAGGCCGCCCGCGACCTGTTGATCACCATCGGGCAGGGCATCGAAAAGATTTTGGAGGACATCGTCGGGCAGTCCACCCGACAGGCCATGGACATCGAGGTGCTGAAGAAAATGATGCTGACCGTGGCACAGGCCTACGCCCGCGAGGACGGCAGGGAAAGCCGCATTGCCATGCTGGTCAGCGAACAGGATCAGAAGGAAATCATCGAATTTTTCGCGGAGCAGTATCGGCAAAAACTCATCGGCGGTGTGGACATTCGCGCCGACAACAACATCTTCAAGGGATTCAAGGTGCGGCTGGTCAACGAGCACGTCGAACACCACTTCACCGCCGAAGCGGTGGCCGAAGCGCTGAGCAACTTCCTGCGTCCGCACATGGCCGAGATTGTTCAACGCGCGGCTCGCGCCACGGGAGAAACCGCACGGTGAGTTACTACTACGTTGTCGCCAGTCTGCCGTTGATGTTCTTTGGCGACCCGCCGCCAGTGCGCTCGGCACAGTGGCGCCGACAACTGCAGGGAGTGCTGCCGGAAAAAGATTTGGTTTTCGTGGACGCCCTGCTGCAGGGCCGCCACACCGGCGGCTGCCGGTTCACCGAGCAATGGCGCGAGAAGGAGACCCGGCTGCGCAATGCCGTGGCGCGCGCCCGAGCGGCCCGGCTGGGCGTGGAGGTGCAGCCCTTTTTGCAGCCGCAACACGGCCACGACCGCGAGATCGAGGACGCCGTGATCAACGCCTTCACGAAGGAAAATCCGCTCGAACGCGAACGCGAACTGGATCGTTGCCGCTGGCACATCGCCGAGCAACTGGCGTGGGGAGAATTGTTTCGCTTGGAAACGGTTCTTGCGTTTGCCATCAAACTCCGCATTGCCGAACGATGGGCCGACCTCCGTCAGGAGGCCGGACAACAATTCGTCGAGGAATTCGTCAGCGCCAACGCGCGCTGGGAAAAGAGCGTCACATGAGTGAGAACATCGGAAAAATTGTCGGCATCAGCGGCAACCTGCTGATGGTCGAGTTTGAAAAACCCGTATCCCAAAACGAAGTGGGCTATGCGCGCCTGGGCGAGCAGCGCCTCAAATCCGAAGTGATCCGTGTCCGCAGCCGTTACGCGGAGTTGCAGGTCTTTGAGGACACCACGGGACTGCGCGAAAACGACGAGGTCGAGTTCACCGGTGAAATGCTCTCCGCCGAACTCGGTCCGGGATTGCTCACGCAGATTTTTGACGGCCTGCAAAATCCCCTGCCGAAACTGGCGGAACGCTGCGGTTTTTTCCTGCAACGCGGCACCTATGAAGTCGCTCTGCCGCGCGAGAAAACATGGGCCTTCACCCCGGTGGCAAAACCCGGCGACCGTCTGACCGCCGGCGAAACGCTCGGCACCGTCCCCGAAGGCATCTTCCAGCACCGCATCATGGTGCCCTTCCTCTGGCGCGGCGTGTGGGAAGTTGTCGAAATCGCTCCGGCGGGCGAATACCCCGTCGAACAAACCATCGCCCGTTTGCGGGACGAACACGGCCACATTCAAGAAGCCAAGCTCCTGCAACGCTGGCCGGTCAAGCTCCCCATCAAGGCGTATGCTGAACGGCTGCGTCCCGTCGAGCCATTGGTCACCAAGATCCGCATCATTGACACCTTTTTCCCCGTGGCGCGTGGCGGCACCTACTGCATCCCCGGACCGTTCGGCGCCGGCAAAACCGTGCTCCAGCAAATCACCAGCCGCTACGCGGAGGTGGACATTGTGATCATTGCTGCCTGCGGCGAACGGGCCGGTGAGGTGGTGGAAACCCTGCGGGAGTTTCCTCACCTGCAGGACCCGCGGACGGGTCGCAGTCTCATGGAGCGCACGCTGATCATTTGCAACACCAGTTCGATGCCGGTCGCCGCCCGCGAGGCGTCGGTTTATACGGCGGTCACGATTGCCGAGTATTATCGGCAGATGGGGTTAAATGTATTGTTGCTGGCCGACTCGACCTCCCGTTGGGCGCAGGCGTTGCGCGAGATGTCGGGTCGCTTGGAGGAGATTCCCGGCGAGGAAGCGTTTCCGGCCTATCTGCAATCGGTCATTGCGGCGTTTTACGAGCGTGGCGGTTTGGTGAAACTCAAAGACGGCAGCATCGGATCGATCACCATTGGCGGCACGGTGAGTCCGGCGGGTGGGAACTTTGAGGAGCCGGTCACGCAATCCACGCTGAAAGTCGTCGGTGCGTTTCACGGTCTGTCGCGCGAGCGCTCCGATCAACGCCGTTATCCTGCGATTCATCCGCTGGAAAGCTGGTCGAAGTATCCCGGTGTCGTGCCTGAAGAAGAAGTGGAGTTTGCGCGGCGCGTGTTGCGCGAGGGCAACGAAGTCAACCAGATGATGAAAGTGGTGGGCGAGGAAGGCACGCCGATGGAAGATTTTCTGCTGTATCTGAAGGCGGAATACCTCGATGCGGTGTATTTGCAGCAGGACGCCTATCACGAGATTGACGCGGCCACGCCGGCGGAGCGGCAACGGTATGTGTTCCACCGTCTGTTCAAAATCCTCAAAACCAAAATGAAGTTTTCCGACAAGGACACCGCGCGCCGCTTTTTCCTGCGGCTGACGCAAATGACCAAGGACTGGAACCGCGTGGCCATGGATTCACCGGACTTTGCGGCCCTGGAGCAACAGATCGAAAAGGCCGTCGCGGAGGTGACCGATTATGCATAAAGTCTATGGACGCATTGACAGAATCGCCGGCAGCGTCATCACCGTGCAGGCGGAGAATGTCGGCTACCGCGAACTGGCTCAAGTGACCTCGCGGCAGGGCACGTCTCTGGCGCAGGTGATCCGCATCGAAGGCGGCCGCGTGGACCTGCAGGTTTTCGCCGGCGCGCGCGGCATCTCCACCGACGCGCAGGTTCGTTTCCTCGGTCACACGATGCAAATCCCCTTCTCGGAGGCGTTGCTCGGCCGCGTCTTCAACGGCAGCGGACAACCCCGCGACAAAGGCCCGTCCATTACCGAAAACATGACCCCCATTGGCGGCCCGTCGGTCAACCCCGCCAAACGGATCATCCCGCGCAAAATGGTACGGACCGGCATCCCGATGATTGACCTGTTCAACACGCTCGTGGAATCGCAGAAACTGCCGATCTTCTCCGTCGCCGGCGAGCCGTACAACCAGCTCCTCGCCCGTATCGCCATGCAGGCGGAAGTGGACATCATCATCCTCGGCGGCATGGGACTGAAACACGACGATTACCTGTTTTTTCGCGACACGCTGGAGGAACAAGGCGCCCTGTCGCGGTCGGTGTTGTTCATTCACACCGCTGCCGATCCGATTGTCGAATGCCTGTTGGTGCCCGATGTCAGCCTCGCCGTGGCCGAGCAGTTCGCGCTGCAAAACAAGCGTGTGCTGGTCTTGTTGACCGACATGACCAATTTCGCCGATGCCCTCAAGGAAATCGCCATCACGATGGAACAGGTCCCCTCCAATCGCGGTTACCCCGGCGATCTGTACAGTCAGCTGGCCGCCCGCTACGAGAAAGCGGTGGACTTCGAGGGCGCCGGTTCGATCACCATTCTGGCGGTCACCACCATGCCCGGCGACGACGTGACGCATCCCGTGCCCGACAACACCGGCTACATCACCGAGGGCCAGTTCTACCTGCGCAACGGACGCATCGAACCGTTCGGCTCGCTCAGCCGCCTCAAACAACTCGTCAACAGCAAGACCCGCGAAGATCACCGCACCATCATGAACACCATGATCCAGCTCTACGCCGGCTACAAGGAGACGTTGGAAAAACAAGCCATGGGCTTCCGCATGAGCGGCTGGGACAAAAAACTGCTCAAATACGGCCAGCGATTTGAGGCGGAGATGATGGACCTGCGCGTGAACATCCCGCTGGAAAAAGCCCTCGACCTCGGCTGGCAGATTCTGGCCGACTGCTTTGAGCCGGAGGAAACCGCCATCCCATCGAAGCTCATCGCCAAGTTCTGGCCGAAAAAATAGCCGCAATGCCGAAGATCAAGTACACCAAAAACGAGTTGAAAGCGCAGCGCGAAGCGCTGGCCCGCTTCCAACGCTATCTGCCCACTCTCCAACTGAAGAAACAGCAGATGCAAATCGAAGTCCGCCACGCCGAGGCCGCACTGGAGGCCAAACGCGGCGAGGAAGCCGCCGCCCGACAGGAACTGGCCTCTTGGGTCAAACTGTTCTCCGAACCGGTGGATTTCTCGCAATACCTCCGCGTCGCCCGCGTCCGCACCGCCGTCGGCAACATCGCCGGCGTCAACTTTCCGGTCTTCGAGTCCATCGAGTTTGAGCGGACCACGCCGAACCTGTTCGCCACGGCCGCGTGGGTGGACGACGGCATCACAATGCTCGAACGCCTCATCCGTCTCCGCATCGAAACCCAAATCATCGAGGAACAACTCCGTCTCCTGCGCGAAGAACTCCGGGTCACCACCCAGCGCGTGAACCTCTTTGAGAAAGTCAAAATACCCGAGACGCGCGAAAACATCCGCGTCATCCGCATCTTCCTGGGCGACCAAATGACCGCTGAGGTGGTGCGCTCCAAATTCGCCAAGGCGAAGACCGTCGAGAAACTGAGGGCCACCGCATGATTGTCCCGATGAAAAAGGTGACCGTGCTTTGCCTCGCTCACACCCGCGACGCCACGCTGGAACAGTTGCGCGACCTCGGCATTCTGCATCTGCAACCGGTCAGCCAGCGCGAAAGCGAGAGCGTGGAGGAGGCGCGGCGCGAATATGAATACGTTCGCACGGCCCTCGAAGTGCTGACGCCTTCCGACCGGCCGCCTTCGGGTCGCTCCCCGCGCGAAGTCGTCGAGGCATTGTGGAAACTCATCCACGAACGACGCGCCCTCGACGACGAACAGGCGGCGTTGACGCATCAGGAGCAACGCTACGCTCCCTTCGGCAACTTCGACCCGGCGGCCATTCAGGCTTTGCAGGCGCACGGAATTGTTGTGCGGCTGTTTCAGGCCGCGCCCAAACCGCCACCGAATGTGCCCGACGATGCCGTACTTGTCGAACTGCACCGCGACAAAAATGCCATCCATTTCGCCGTCATCAGCCGCCGCCCGGTGGAGGTGCCGCGCGCACAGGAAATTCCTTTGCCGCCCCAATCCCTCGATGACATGCGGCAGCGGCTGTCGGCCATCGCCGAACGCCAACGCGCCATTCAGGAGGAAATCCAATCCTTCAGCGGCGATCATGCGGCGGTGGCTGCGTTGCTGGCCGACGCCGAGGACCGGTGGCGATTTGCGCTTGCCCGCGCCGGCATGGGCGTCGGCGCTGGCGAGGCCATCGCCTACCTGCGCGGGTTCTGCCCGGCGGAGGAGGTCGAGAAATTGCGGCGGGCCGCTCCCTTGCATGGCTGGGGATTGGTCATCGAGGAACCGGCCGCGGATGACACCGTGCCGACGTTGGTCCGCCTACCGCGCTGGGTCAAGCCAATCGAAGCCCTGCTGGAACTGGTGGGGATCCTGCCCGGTTACCGCGAGGTGGACGTCAGCGCCGCTTTCCTGATTTTCTTTGCGCTGTTTTTCGCCGTGCTGGTCGGCGACGCCGGTTACGGCGCGCTGTTTCTGATCGGCAGTCTCGTGGCCTCTCGCAAGCTGCCGAAAGCCCCGCGCAAACTCTTCGCCCTTCTCAACATCGTCAGCGTGGCGACCATCCTCTGGGGCGTGCTGACCGGCACCTATTTCGGCATGGCCATCCAGCACGGTCCACTGGCGCGCCTTCGGATTCCGTGGTTGACCGATCCCGAAAACGTCAAGCGACTCTGTTTTCTCATCGGAGCGGTGCACTTGTCGTTGGCGCACCTCTGGAACATTGTGCGCAACCTGCGCAGCCTGCAGTCCATTGCGCAATTTGGCTGGTTGTGCACGACCTGGACGATGTATTTCGTCGCGCAGAAAATGGTGCTGGGGTTGCCCGTGCCCCATTTCACGTTGCCGCTGTTCCTGACGGGCGTGATCTGCATCGTGTTGTTCATGACGCCGGTGCGACAACTCAAAACCGAATGGTTCAATCACGCGATGTTGCCGCTGAATCTCGTGAGCAATTTCGTGGATGTCGTCTCCTACATCCGCCTGTTCGCTGTCGGCACGGCCTCCTTTGCCGTGGCCAACAACTTCAACGCCGCCCTGACGCCGATGTTCGGACAATGGGCATCGGGGTTGGCAGCGGCATTGTTTCTGGTGCTGGCGCACGGATTGAACATCATTCTCTGTCTCATGGGCGTCATGGTGCACGGCGTGCGCCTGAACACACTGGAGTTTTCCGGCCACATCGGGATGCAATGGACCGGTATCCCGTTTCGGCCATTTCGCAGCGTCAAACAACCACAAGCAGAATAATCACACGGAAAGGAAATCACCATGGATGCACAAACCGCAGTCACACTGGGAAAAATGAGCGCCGCCACGATCTTTGGGCTGTCCGCCCTCGGCTCGGTGCTCGGCACCGGCGCGGCAGGACCGGCGGCCATTGGCGCATGGAAAAAATGCTACGCGCAGAACAAAGCCGCCCCGTTCATCCTGATCGTCTTTGCCGGTGCGCCATTGTCGCAAACCATTTATGGCATGATCTTGATGAACCAGATGGTCGCCATCTGCAACGCCCCCGGATTCAACAACTGGGGCGCCATGCTCGGCACCGGCGTTTTTGGCGGCCTGGCCATCGGCGCCTCCGCCTGGTGGCAGGGCAGAGCCGGCGCCGCCGGCGCCGATGCGCTGGCCGAAACCGGCAAAGGCTTCGGCAACTACCTGATGGTGCTCGGCATTATTGAGACCATTGCCCTGTTCATCCTCGTCTTCATCGGCGCCGTCTTCAAAGCCGCCTGAACCGCAGGTACCCATCCGCCGGCCGGGGCGCGCGGGAACACGGCTTACCCGAAGCACATCGCGAAAGCCCTTTGCGTCAACGACGCCCCGTCGCCCCGGCCGGCCGCAACAGCATTTCCGTGATGACGGCGGAGAGTCGCCCACAGTCCTGAGTTCAGAGTCTTCAGGCCGATATTGCGGCGAGATTCCCGTCTGTATTGATTCCTCCTTTTCAGAACGCTTCGCTTCTTCCCTGTGAACGCCGCAGCGGTCAGCGCGATCCGCAGTCACAATTTCCGCTTGGGTTCACGCCTTTCGGCACTGACTGTTCTCAGGAATCAGTCATCAGTCGTCAATCCCTTTCGGTTGGGTGATCGTCAGTTTCCGGCGACTGACAACTGAAAACTGATACCCCCGCCGCAATTCCCTTTGGGCTTGCCCGCCGAAGGCGGGGGTTGGTGCCTTTCGGCACTGAAAAAGCCGCTCAAAAGTAAGATAGCCGAGCACTTAGTCGCAATTCCCTTTCGGGGTTGGTGCCTTTCGGCACGCCGTGCTAACCCAAGTTCGTCAGTGAAGGGTAAAATGGGGAAAAGTTTGGCAGGGGAAGCAGCGTAAGTGTCTGGTACGCTGGTGGCGGATCACGGAAAGGCCCGTGTAGTGCAGAACAGCCCCTTGCGGAC
>Ga0272448_1000334_pt1 | contig 73587 bp, 71 predicted proteins | sample YNPCB0191_FD_202220 | JGI IMG/M metagenome (GOLD analysis project Ga0272448, IMG submission 202220) | Hot spring sediment microbial communities from Yellowstone National Park, WY, United States - YNP-CB-019-1 | ecosystem: Environmental > Aquatic > Thermal springs > Hot (42-90C) > Sediment...
AGCACATGATGGGAGTGATGAAGGATGCCCTCCTCCGGAAAGGTGCAACGGTCATCGGCGAGTTCTCGTGCCCGGGAAAGTTCCTCTTCGTCAACTGGGGCCGGCCTAACGCCGAAGACCTGGAAAATGCGAGGAAGTTTGCACGGGACATGGCCGGGGCAGGGTAGAAAATTTCCTCAATCTCTTTACTTTTCTCCATTTTCTCTGGAGTAACCCGGTTATCGCTTCCGCAGCCTTGTTCCAGACCCTGATAGTCCCGTCCTTGCTCCCATGACAATGATCATCACGTACGCGTTCTCGATGATGCCTTCCTTTCACTTGCACAGGTCATAGGTCATCGGCGGTTTCTTCCGTGCTTGATCCAATGCTCCAGATGTACCATTCTTTTTAAATATTCAATATCGGAATGAATCGTTGACTCTGCATCTCTGGTCCCTAAAATTGAGGATTTCTGCGTAAGACCCATGCAGCAATCCCCCCTCATTTCACGTGGGTACGGTGTGTGAATGGGTTATAGCCTCTCGCTGGATTGAGCTGGTTAATCCCAAAAAAAATATCGACTTAATACGAAATGAATGGTGAATCCGCCGCCGTGGCGCCCTTTTGGGGGCGGCGTAACTATCCTCATGAGAGGGTGTAACCAACCCACCTTTTAGATCACAGCCACCCACTCAAAATAGCAAACAGCCTGCTCAATCATTTTCAGCAGCTAAATCCCGGATATTCAAAAAAAATGAGAGATAGTGGAAGTCCCTTCTCAGACTCTCCTTACCCCCGACGTGTATCCCATCTTTTTCTGGAACAGAGTAATTACTCCGCTTGCCGTTGTTTTCTCTGAATAGGTGAGATCAGAGCCAAGTTCAGGACGGTATGCATGTCCCAAGTAATCTGGTCCAGGGAATAGTGTCATCCTCCCCTCTTTCGTATGGGCGTTCATGTATGCTGCAACATCGCCAATGGCGTTCTGGGAGCCGGGACCGTTTACAGTGATCGTGTAGTCCATTTCAACCGGGACGTCGGCACTTCCGGAAATGAAGCGGTCACTCGCGGAGGTGACCAGGTTAACCTGTCTCATGTTCAATGTGCTCCCTGCCTGGACAATGTTACAGAACTGGGGAAAGATGGTTTTTTCATCTGCCGCGAATGGGCAGAGGAATGCCCCTTCCGCCCTGGTGAAATTCCCGGCAGTGTCGAGGAGGATGGATTCATCGGAGATGATTCGCCCGGTTGGGCTCCCGACATACGAAACGACCTTTTCGGCCTTGATGTTTTCCTGGTTCAGGACCATGTTTCGCGTGTCCACATCCATGGACTTCGTATATGTGGTATATCCCGAATCTGCACTTGTCGTTTCAGTGTATGCAGAAGTGTATTGAACTTCTCCGGGAGTATCATATGCACCTAAGTCCCAAATATTATTATTCCAATAGAAAATATCACCCTCTTGGAATGGGAAATTACCTACAAAACCTATTATAATGTGATGTTGCAACGTTGTTATTTCTGTTCTCCATTCTGATTCCCCTGAACGCCAAATAGCCGTTGCAAGACCAGGTCCCGCGAGTTGATTGTCAAGATTACCAGTGGCCCCCTGCATGGCCACAGAATCTGCCTCTGTGAAGAGGCCGGCAACAGTAACATCAGTATGAGTTGCCAGTCCCTGGGTCTCGTATGTGTGATTGGCAGGCCTGTCAGCTATTGCAAGTGTGACACATGCTAATGCAATAATCAAAACGAGGAGATATCTCATGATTCATCAAGGTTTATAGAAATAAAGATATATATACATTTTTTCCTGATGGCATTTCACTTGTCCTATCCCGGGTATCCTTTTCTTCTGGTCCTGGAACTCGTCCCCGGAGAGTACGCCTCACTCCCGGAGCCCTTCGAGGCGTTCGAGGAGCGCTATCATCATTTCCGCGCGAGTATCCTCGCTAGCCTTCCTGGTGCCCTTCTTTGACTGGACCTCCTCGAGGAGAGGCGGTTGCAAGGACCCCGGTCGGGAGAGCGAACATCGCGATCCCATGGGGTTGCGATGAACGACCCGAGGTGCTTTCGTGCCGGAGTGACCGGGACGATGTCACCGTACCCGACCGTTGTCAGGGTCTCGACTGCCCACCACATGGTGTGGGGAATGCTTGCGAAAGCCTGGGGCTGGGCCTCGTGCTCAAGGAAATACATCAAGCAGGAGGAGAAAACGACGAGAATGACGAGCACGAATGCCGTGACAGCAAGGGCTTCCTTTTCCTTGACGAAGGCGTCCCTGACGAACTTCAGGGCCGAGGAGTGGCGGCTAAGCTTGAGCAGCCGGAAGATCCGCATCAGGCGGAGGATACGCATGAACCGCAGGTCCACCGGGATGAGGAACGGGACGAAAAACGGCAGGACAGCGAGGAGGTCCACGATGGTAAGGAGGGTTATGGCATACCTCACCCTTCCCGTGACAGGCGCTGCAAAGGCAGGGTTACCTGTGCAGACCCAGAGGCGGATGATGTATTCCACGGAGAAGACCTCGAACCCCGCAAAGAATGCCACGTGGGCCTGTCCAATGCTCCTGACCGACTCGAGAACTGTTGCCACGACGTTTGCTATGATGAGGAGCATCAGGAAGAAGTCGATTGACCAGGCGGCCCGCCCGTCCTTTTCGGGGTCCCCTTCGAGAAGAAAATAGACCCTCGCCTTCAGGGACAGGGTGCCATTCGTTTCCTGGTTTTCCTGCACGGAAAAAGGCGCCATCCCTATGTTTGCCGGTGCTCTGTTATATACCTGGCGGCCGGCGCCCGGGGTATTACCCGAAAAAAGAATCATTCCCCACTTAAATCGACAATCTGGTCCACGAATGTTGTCAGCTGGGTGAGGAGGTGGGGGTCAAGACCCTTTTCGACCGCAATGAAAATCCCCGAAATGTCCATCAGTCTCAATTTATTGGCCACGAAATGAACAAATTTCGAGATATTTGCAGAGGAGAGGTAAATCATCATGGTACTGACCGAGTCAAAGAGGATACAGGTCTTCTTGTCCTGTATCTGTTTGAGGGTCTCGGTCACAGCAATGGCCATATCCGTGAGGTTAGCTGGGCTGTTGACATACCGGACCTGTGCATCCCGGGCCTGTTCTGCCTTTACACTAGTCCCGGTCACTGCATCGATAAAGTATACCCCTGAAACGTCCACCCCATTCTGCTGGTAGAGTTTTTTAAGGACGGTATAGGGAAAATTGGTGGTGATGATGACGCTCTTGTAGCCATCGGCTGCAATTTCTTTTACGATTTCGATATTTCTCTCACGGACCTTTCCTGCCGACGTCAGGACGAGGAATATCTTCTTCTGTTCGAGATCGTCCGTGCTGAAATAGTCTGACATGGTCCTCTCCTCATTTCATCAAAAACTGGCGGTAGGACTCTGGGATTGCCCGGGATTTCGAGGCTATGGCCGATTGCAGCTCAGCCAGGTTCCCGAGTATTCTTGATGCATTGTTTGCCTGGACCTCGAGGAGTGTGAGGATATCATTTCTTTCGATCTGGTTGTTTTCCATCAGGGAACAGATGTCAAGGAGGTTTTCCCTGATAATTTCGATGGGATTTTTCAGGCGCATCGCTGCCTCGGTGATATACGAAACGAGGGCGAGTTCTGCTTCTTTCCTGTCAGTGATGTCGTTTCCAACCGCGATGATGCGAAATCCCCCCTGGTAGGGAATCTCCCGTGAATTCCATGAGATTATCCTCCTGGAGCCATCCCGCGTGGTGATGATGGTCTCATAGCTGACGAAGCTGCCCGTATCACTCATCATCTTGTGTATTTGTTCTGTGACCTCTTTCCGATACGCGGGATCGGGATAGAGGTGCTGCCATATGTCTTTTTTGCCTATTACTTCACTGGACGGGTACCCAAAGACCAGCTCTGCAGCCTTATTCCAGACATGAATGGTTCCGCCCCGGTCCATCACGACAAGGAGGACGTTGGCATTTTCAATTATCGTCTCCCGGAATTTGTTCAATTCTTCAACCGCTATGTGCGCCCGTTTCAGCTCTGTAATGTCTCTTCCCACGGCAATTGCCCTCAAACCCTGTTTCGTCTCAAAATTCCTGGTATTCCATGTAATGGTCCGATATTCGCCATCCCTGGTACAGAGTACAGTTTCCAGGTTCTCAAAGTAGGAATTCCTCGTGAGGATATCCTTGATCCTGGTCGTGATAGTCTTTCGGTATGACGGGTCAGGGTAGAGCTTTTTCCAGACTTCTTTGCTGTTCAGCACCTCCTCAGCCTTATACCCGGTTATCGCTTCCGCAGCCCTGTTCCAGACCCTGATAGTCCCGTCCTTGCTCCCATGACAATGATCATCACGTACGCGTTCTCGATGATGCCTTCCTTGAACTTGCACAGGTCATCGGCGGTTTCTTCCTTGTTAAATGAAGATTTGGCCACGTCAATCATGAAAAGAGAGATGGACTCTCCTATTTATTCGTATCGCCCAAATGGAAGAGTCCTCTCCAAAGGGAAAAAGACCGGGAACTCACGGGGTGACAGGCCTGCCCCCCCCGGCGGTGCGGGCAGGGGGCCGGTTCTTCAGACCTCGAGCCGTTCCCCGTCGGCCATGATCCTCGTGCTCCCGAAGGTCTCGCGGAACCACGCGTGGTTTGCGGTGTGGACCGGGACAAGGATGTCAGGGTCGACCTCGTCGATGATCCAGGCGAGGTCGGCTGCGGACGCATGGCCCGAGGCGTGGTACCGGGGATCAAAGACCGGCTTTCCGTTTGCATCGAGCAAGAATCCCCGTGCCTCGAGGCCGAACCGGCGGATCCACTGCCAGAGCCTCCGGAAATCGATCTCCATCTCCTCGGAGAACGCCTCGCAGGACGAGTAGATATAGAGCCCTCCCTCTGGCTTGATGTCGAGCAGGTGCCTGATGTCAAAGAAGGAGAAGCAGACGATGTACTCGCCCGGGTTCATGCGAAGCTCCCTGTGCGATATGTACTGGTGGGACGCCCTGCCCACCACGACCTCGGTCTCCCATTTCCGCTTCGTCGTGTCGGCCAGCTCTGCATAGACCCCAAGTCCCGGGAACCTGCAGGTGCCGTCTGCACACTCCAGGGCATGGAGAAGGTAGAGGTCCTTTGCGGTCACGACGAGGGTGCGTCCGGTCTCTGCCGCTATCCGGGTGAACGTGTCCATCCGCTCGAAGTTCCGCGGCGAGAAGTCCGCGATGATGAGGCCCTTTTCGTCCCCGGCTGCCGCCCGGCACGTCTCGTACACCGTCTGCTCGCTCGTTGCCACCGCGTATCCACCGTCCGCCCCGGGGTGGTGCCCTGCACGGGTCCCCTCGGTGATGAGTACCGATGCGTCTTTTGCATGGTGGACGAAGTCTCGCGTCCTGTTCCCGAGCCTGCCGTAGAGCCGGAGGTCGCCCGTGTAGGCAATCGTCGTGTCGCCAGAAAGGATGTACGCGGTCGCCCCGACGATCGAATGGTCCACCTCGTACGGCGTGACTGCAAACGGCAGTGCGACGTGTTCCAGCGCGTGGCAGTCCGCCGGCTGGAACTTCTTTGCCCGCGGCCCTTCCTGGCCCGGCCGGCAGGAGAGGAATGCAACGAGTTCGTCGCGGGGACGGGTAGTACAGATGCACTCCCGGCAGGTATACGGGAGTTTCCTGTCAGCCCCGAGCATGAGCCCCGACTCGTCAGTGGGCATCTTCGGCGATGCATAGTACGCGTCGGTCTCGGCAGAGGAGACGCCCGAGTCCTGCATCCCCTTCATCAGCGCGAGGGTGAGCGGGGATGCGACGACAGGGATGCCGAGGTCGAGGAGGCCGATGTTGCCCGAGTGGTCGACGTGGGCGTGGCTGACGAGGACCGCGGCAACCTCCGGGGCCGGGTAGGTGTCGACCCGGAGGTCAGTGGGGACGAGGTCGTTCCTGTAGATATTCAGCTTCGGGATGAGGCCGAGTTCCACGAGGTCGTGGATACCCCGCAGGTCCCGGTTCTTGAGGTACTCCTCGTAGTATACCCCGTATTTCCCAAAGTTCTTCCCGAAGTCGAGGAAGACCCCCTTCCCCTTCTCCTCGGCATAGATCTTGTTCCCCCCGATCCCCTGGGCCCCGTCGTACACCGTGATCGAGGTCATTGTTCCTTCTCCCTTTTGTGATCGAGGGGCGTGCCCTTTCCCCTGGTGCCGTCCCACTCCCCGATTGTCAGTTCCCCGTGCATCTGTTTCCCTGCATCATGCTCATCCCCCCCGGCGATATCGCTTTTCATTCCCTCTCCCGGGGGGTCAGCGGTACGGTCGCCGGGTCCGTCATCGGCGAGGTTCCTGTACATGGTATCACCGAGCAGGGCACGGAACAGTCCGGGGCCACCGGTCGGGAAAGTGAGGAGGAGTTCTTCGCATGAGAGTGGCAGTTCGACCTCTTCGCCGGTCACGGTGTTTCGCCCACGGGCAGGAGCCCTGAGACTGGCAGGGACTCCCTGCTCCGGCCTCTCAGCTTCCCTGGCACGGTCCGTTTCTGACCCGGCACACGCGACCCTGTACATGAGCAGCCGGCGTTCTTCCTCCGGGAGGTCCTTTCGGGCTGCAACCTGGGAGATCAGCCTCCCGAGGTACTCGGGGTCGGGAGGTTCCCATGGTGGCGGGTCTCCTTCCCCCTCGCTGCCAGGAGAGGAGAGAGCGCCGGCACGGAGCTGGTCGATTAGATCCAACGCGGCCTCGAGCGGGATGTCACCCATCTTCCTGATCTCTTCGAGGATGATGCAGCGTTCCCGCATGGAAAAAGGCGAGTGGTTTCTCATACCACACCGCCCTCCTCTCGCCTGCCCGGGCGTCTCGCATCACCAGACATCGGAATCCCCAGTGTGGTTCTCTATGGGCCCGCTGCCGTGCATCCCCTTTGCACGGGTGGCATGCGACCTCTGCCGGGCGCGGTAGCCCGCCATCCGCCCCTCCCCATACGCACTCTGCGTGGGGACACCAGTGAAACAGGCCATGTGGACGACGACCCCGTCGTGGACGAGTGCCGACCCGACGAGGTTTTCGCCTTCCAACCGGTGCTCGGTGCCAAGGCCGACACCAGGGTACTGCTCGTCGAGTGCGGCAATAACCCTCTGGATGAACTGGGCCGGCCTCTCTCCTTTGGCGGAATGCCCGGCCGGGTCCTCGTCGTCGACGATTGCCTCGAGCACGTAGCTCCTGACGAGCTTGTCGTGGACCCGGGCGTAGGCGTCCGGCCGGGAGAGGAACTCCATCCCTGCCGGGCTGTCGTCCATGTACACGAGGACCCCCTGCTGGCCGGGCTGGAGGGGAAAGGCCTTCATGTAATCGTCCATTGACTTTTCGTGCGAGGAGAAGACGTCTTTCATTGCCCCCGTCGGTGACTCGACCTTCGCTTTCCGGGCAATGTCCTCGATATCGTCCCAGATCCCGAGCTGGTCGGAGTAGCGGCACTCATTGTACTTGAGGGACATAGAGATGGAGGCCATCTTTTTGCTCCGCATCGTGCGAGCCATCATGACCCGGGAATCTTCGAAGTGCGGAGAGGTGGTGGACCACCTGCCGTGCTCGGTGCAGCTGACGGGGATGACGAGCTCGGACTCTCCGGGGACGAGTATCGTCGTGTTGAGGACCCTGTTCTGCTTTGCGCCGGCGAGTTCCTCACCGTCGATGAGGAGGACGGGAATCTTCCCCCTGTTTTTGACCCTGAGTTCCGGGACGGATCCCGCCTCTCCGACTTCGGTGACGACGAGACGGTTCTGGGCGATGGCCTGGGCAAGCGTGAGGTAGTCACCGCCCTGGTGCGTCCCAGAAAAGAGGGGGATAACCTCCATCCGGCCGTGGATGAAGCTGTTTGGATACTGAAACGATTTTAAGCATGATTCAATACACGTGTCCAATCTTTTACCACCTTTTCATCTTTCCAATTCTCGGTTTTTTCGCCGGGAGAAAATCCCCCGGGGTTTTTCCCGCCAGGCCATGGTGCAGGCTACCCCGGACTTTCGCGGGCCGGGGGGCCATGCCAGACGTGTGCCGGGTCAGGCGATGTACCGGACCGGGTCTTCCTGTATTCCCATCCCCGTGTCCCTTTCACCGGGCGACCCGGGGGAGAGGATTGCCCGGAGGGAGAGGGCGTCGTACAGGGTGTCCATCGCGAGCATCCCGACCAGGGAGGTGAGCCTTTCGATCTCCTGCACGTTCTTCTCCATTCCCCGCCGGGAACCGCCTTCCCGCATCTTTTCAACCTGCCGGGAGAGGTCCTTTTCCAGCCGGTGGATGAGGCCGGCCCTGTACCGGACCATCGACGAGACGAGGGAGACTGTCTCCTGCACCGTCCCTTCTTCCGGCGTCGTGACCGGCGGCACGATACCGGGGAGAGGCGGGTCCCCGATCGTGGCATCTCTCCTGCTGCCCCCACTGCCGGCACTTTTCTGCCGGCAAATAATCCGGCGGTGCCCGCACGGTGTCCTTGTCACGGCGATCCCCCTGCCTGCCAGTCCGTGGCTGTCCCGGCGGGGGACACATGGCAGGGCGGCACCGGTGCAATCCTCTCTTCCTCCTCCCGGCCTGCCGGCAGGGCACGTGTCCCGCCATTTCCCCGGCCTTCCGCCGGGAAAATCCCGGTTAAGAAGGCATTGCTGTACCGGGCACAGGAGTTCCTGATACAACAGAGGTGCTGTTCGATCTCCCTGCTACACGCAACGAGCCTGTCGAGCACGACTGCAACCGCGTGGGGGTCTGTTACGGCCATACCTGCCGCACGGTCCAGGTCCGCTGCAATCCTGTCCATGGCGACCGTGCAGGTGTGGAGGCCGGCGATGCCGATCGAGCCGGTCATCGCGGTGAACCGGGCACTCATCTCCCGGTACTGCCGCTCTCCCTGGCCCTCCTTTCTCCGTTGAACCCGAAATCTCACCACTATCCCCCTCGGCGGGTGCATCCCTTCATTCACCCTGCCTGAATAGTAATTTATTTTTATTCTTAAAATATTTTTTTATTCATGAAAAATAATTACAGATTATGTATCCGGCTCTCACTCGCTTCCCTAGCGATAAAAAACAGCGAGCGCAAAAATTCCTCCCTTGAGAGAAGACACATCTTCCAAATGAATGTTGATACGTAAAAAAAATTTATATACGTAAAATCAAAATCGATCTTCAATGACATACACCCACGTCGTCTTCGTCGGCCACCACAGGGAACGGCTGCTCGAATCGATCCGGACGTACAGGAAGTACCCCATCGACCGCGTCATCCTCGTCACCGGGGACGATGACACCTCCGGCGAACGCATCTCCCGTGCCGTTGCCATGAAAGTGAAGGCCGACCTCTCCCGCCTCTTTGAGGTCACCATCACGAAAGTCGACAAGCGGAACATCATGAATGCCGCATCCCAGGTCATCGACATCGTGCAGAAGGAACGGGCCCGCGGGAACGAGTGCATCCTCAACATGAGCGGCTCTCTGCGCACCTACGCCATCGCAGCCTACATCGCGGGGTGCATCCTGAAGTGCCCCATGATCACCTCCATCCCCCGCTACGACGAGGAGGACCAGGAGGTCGGCATCGAGGAGATCATCGAGCTGCCCGTCATCCCGGTCCAGTTCCCGCGGAAAGACCAGGTCGATCTCCTGGAGGCAATCGCACGGGGCGGCGGCTACCTCGAGGAACTCGTCATCGCCCTCTGCCCGGGTGCAAAGGAATCCCCCGGGCACCTTGCAAAGGAGCGGAGCCGGCTCTCCCACCACCTCAAAAAGATCGAGGAGATGGGTTTTGTGACGAGGGAGAAGGTGGGCAAGCAGGTGGTGTTCTCCCTCTCGCCGCTCGGAAGGCTGTTTGAGAAGGTGTGTACGGAGGGGTGAGGGGGGGTGGGAGATGAAGAAAAAGCGAGATATCATGAATCTAACATGGGATTTTATCCACCAGATGCCTTTAACGTATCCCAATTTCATGGGGAAATGATTACTATGGACATTGGGATGTACAGTTATTGGGGCAAAGCAAGGAGTGATCCTTCGTTTTATCATCTCCTGGTTTATCACTCTCTCGATGTTGCGGCAGTCGGATACATATACCTTTGCCGCGACGATCTGATCCGGCGCAGAATTGCAGATCTTGCCGGAATCCCTTCTACTGCAGTCCCAGGTCTCGCAGGATTTCTTTTTTCACTCCATGACCTTGGAAAATTCTCGGAATCCTTCCAGAACAAGATTCCTGACCTTTTGATTGCACTCCAGAGGAGATCCGGGAAATTATCTGCACCCATCCGCCATGATTCTATTGGCTATATGCTCTGGAGAGAGAATATAAGGCAGTTTGTCCTCGGGAAAATACTTTCTCCAGAAGATAATCCACGAAATCTCTATCAAATCAACCTGCTCCTGGCCCCTATCCTTTCGGCAGTCTTCGGACACCATGGAATCCCGTGTGGGAATGAGACAGTTTCCCCCTCCGCTGTCTATACAAGGCAGGATATCGCGAGTGCAAGAGAGTTCGTCTTCGCTATGAAAGATCTGTTTTTAATTGATGAATCGATCATCCGATCTCTCACAGAGCGTGAGAAGGAGGAATCGCTCTGTATACTCTCTTGGCTCCTCGCAGGTCTTTGTGTCATTTCTGACTGGATTGGATCCAATTCATGTTTATTTTCCTATATGTGTCGGAGAATTCCTCTAGATCAATACTGGAAAGAGATAGCACTTCCTGAAGCAGAAAGAGCGCTACGCGAAGTACGGATAATCCCGCTTACGCCCTCGCATGCCCGTGGAATTGGGGCACTTTTTCCTAAGTTTTCTACCGGCAATTACTCACCCTCCGACCTGCAGGAATATGCCTCAAGAATCAGGCCGGGACCGGGCCCCCATCTCTTCATCATTGAGGAGGCCACAGGGAGCGGTAAGACCGAGGCCGCGCTCACTCTTGCTCATCAGCTTATCGCAGAGGGATGCGGTCACGGGTTCTATTTCGCCCTCCCCACGATGGCGACATCGAATGCGATTTTCTCCAGGATAAAGGATATAAAGGGGAACTTTTTCGATAAGGAGAAGGATCCTCCCCTCGTCCTTGCCCACAGTACCCGGCAGATGGCTCCCTACCTTTCAGGGAATGGATCTCTTTCCGCATACACAGTGTGTGCGGATGTAAGCAACGAAGATGTATCTTTCTGGATACAGGATAACAGTAAAAAGGCCCTCCTTGCGCCGCTGGGTGTCGGAACGATTGATCAGGCACTCGTTGCAGTTCTTCCCAGGCGATACCAGTCCATACGTCTTTTCGGGATATCGAGAAATATCCTGATCATCGACGAGGTTCATGCATACGACCCTTATATCAATGAACTCATCAGGGCCCTCATTTTCGACCATACCCGGATGGGAGGAAGCACCATCCTCCTCTCTGCCACCCTTCCCGCATCAACGCGAAACAGGCTCATCAGCGCTTTCTGCGAGGGGTTGGGAATACAAACACAGGAGAGAGAGCCTGGAAAATATCCACTCGTGACGCATGTATCCTCTCACCAGCTAGAGGAGATCCCGATTCAGCCACGACAGAGGACAGGGAGGATGATCTCGTCTGTATTTTTCGAATCAGAGGATGATGTCATCACCGCTCTCATCAAGACTGCTAAATCAGGACTATGTGCCTGTTGGATCCGGAATACCGTACAGGATGCCATTGATGCGTACCGCACGATACAGGACAGTCTCGACACTTCCCTCAAGGTCTATCTCTTCCATGCACGCTTCGTCCTCGGTCACAGGCTGGAGAGGGAGCACGAAGTCATCCGGATGTTCGGAAAAGAAAGTCTTCCGGAGATGAGGGCAGGGAAGATCCTTATCGCGACCCAGGTCGTAGAACAATCGCTCGATCTTGATTTCGATTTTATGGTTACAGACCTTGCCCCGATAGATCTTGTTATCCAGAGGGCAGGGAGACTTCACCGGCATTACAGGGGAGAAAGAGGCCTCCCGGTCCTCGGGATCCATTCCCCGGCCTGGGAGACTGAGCCTGGACGGGACTGGTATTCAAGGAAATTTCCTCGAGGTTCGTGGGTCTATCCCTCTCATGGAGAGCTCTGGCTCACTCTCGAGAAAATTAGAAAAAAAGTAGGATTCAGAATCCCGGAGGAGGCACGGGAGTGTGTCGAATGGGTGTACGGGAAAGATGCAAGTTCCAGAATTCCCGTAGCCCTCGCAGAGAGGGACAGAGATTTCGAGAAAGAGCACGAGAAAAGAGGTCTTGCAATAACCAATGTCATCCGTTTCCTCAAAGGCTACACGCTGGAGGGGAGACCCTGGCCGGAGGATGAGGATATTCCAACACGGCTCGCAGAACCATCTATCTCACTCCGGCTGGGGGTCCTTGATGAGGGGAAAAAGACCATCCGGCCTCTCTGCGATGCGGGGGAGTATTCATGGGAGATGAGCCAAATCTCTATCCCGAGAGAGAAAATTGGAGGAATAAACTATGTGAAGGATTTGAAGGAGATTGTGGAAACTGCATGTGCAATGATGCACGACAAGGGGAGGAATGCAATCCTCATTCCCCTAATAAAGCGCTCTGATGAAGTGTGGGAAAACACGTTCGTACGGGATGGTGGTAGGATGATCCGAATCTCGTACACATTAAAGGAGGGACTTCTCATCAATGATTTATAAAGAGATTGAAATTGTCATGAGATTCTCTCGGTGTAAACAGTGGGTGATTCATTATTACCGGAAAATTGCTTAACCTGATAGAGGACCCTTGGATCCCCTGCTCTAACGATGACGGCACGCGGGCGACCCTCGCCCCCTGGGAAATCTTCGACCGAAAAAGAGGGATTGGTCTTCATTCCCTCGCGATGGATCGGCCCGATTTTCAGGGAGCGATTGTCCAGTTCCTGATTGGCCTTGTGCAGACGACGGTGCCGCCTCTATCCGATATTGAATGGCTCGATGTACTCCAGAAGCCTCCCGATCCTATATTCGTGCAGGAGAGATTTGCATCCGTTGCCCATGCATTCAACCTGGGTGGTGACGGTCCGCGGTTCATGCAGGATCAATCCTGCGTCGATGGGAAAGAGGTACCGATTGAGTGGCTTGTCATCGGGATGCCAGGGGAAAACACGCTGAAATTGAACAGGGATTTCTTCTCGAAGAGGGGTTTTATCCAAAATCTTTGCCCTTCCTGTGCAGCACTGGCTCTTATGACACTCCAGATCAACGGGCCAATGGGTGGGAAGAAACATATGACCGGCCTTCGTGGTGGTGGACCCCTCACAACAGTCATCCTTGGGGACTCCCTTGCAGAGACGGTCTGGCTGAATGTGCTGCCAGAGAGTGAGTTCTTCCTAGGATTGAAAACGGACCGGAAGAGCGAGATTCATGCTATTTTCCCCTGGATGGGGCCAATAATGACAGAGGGGAATATGAAGGGACAAGAAATGGGCATCACAAACGCAAGTCAGCTCCAGATGTTCTGGGGGATGGGCCGGAGGATCCTGCTCGAGACAGGCGAACTGCACGAAACGATCTGCGATATCTGTGGAGGGCATACAAAGGCGGGAATTAGTTCGTATAGAACAAAATCCCACGGGATACAGTATGATGAGACCTGGCGGCACGTCCTGACGCCTTATTACAAGAAAAAAGAGACGATGCTCCCGGTTCACCTCTCCCGTAACGGGATCACGTATCGCCACTGGTTGGGGATTGTCCAGAACGATATCGTGAAGGGCAGGGAGGCGGCACGCGTCGTTAGCAGGTTTCATCGCGTTGCAGGAGATTTAGAGGGCATTCTCCCGAAAACACCGCGCCTCTGGGCATTTGGGTATGACTTCGACAAAGTGAAGGCCCGCTGCTGGTACGACAGCACGATGCCACTCGTCTCTGTCAAAGAGGAGATCAGGGAGGAGTACGAGCGAAACACCGCCCAAATCATCCATGCCGCACATTACGCAGCTGAAATGGTCCACAATAAGATAAAAGACGCCCTTTACTCGCAGGAATGCGGGGAAAAGACAATGGCACGACACCAGAATTCTAAGAAACCGCCAGGAAATATCCCGATCGTAAAAGCACGGTTCTGGGCCGATACAGAAGATTTATTTTACAGAACTATCGGGAGATTCAAATCGACGCTGGAATCAGGAGAGCCTCTTGACCCGGTAAAGGTGGGGTGGGTGAAAGAGATTAGAGCTGTCTCACTTTCGCTGTTTGACTTCTATGCCCAAGCCCTGTATGTTGACGAGATCAGACCCTGTGCTGTCGTGAAAGCAAGAAAATACCTTGAAAAGAACCTTTCGCCTGGTTCGCCCAAGATCAGAAAAATTATTGGACTTTCCAATGAGGTAAAGACATGATAAAAAAGCAGAAAAGAATGGTGAAATTCACGGATCCATGTATCTCTGAAGTGCTCATGGAATGGTGGAGGAGCCTTGATCAGACCCGCGGGGACAGAGCAGACCTTCAGCGTTGTAAATCGCCAGAAGATGTCATATTCGTCCCTTCTTACCACAGGCTCCGAAAGGCACTCTCCGCGTTTGGGGATATATATGATCCATCTCTCTGTATCGTGGCAGCAGTTATTTCGCATGTACGAGAGTTAGATGAATCAGAGAAATGTGCTGCTCAGCTTGCAAGAACACCTGACGGGAGTGATTCTCCCCTGATGAGCGAAGTCCGGTTCAGGAAATTCCTTACAATCCGGAATCCCGAGACTCTACTTCGCGAGGGTATTCGGGCCATCCGCCTTCTCGGTGGGACCGTAAACATCCCTGATCTCGCCCAAAGCTTCTATTGGTGGACACGGGAGACAAGAAAGGAATGGGCATTCGAATATTTCGGAAAAATTGTTTGAGGTGATAATAATGACTGAATTCATCCAACTTCACGTTCTTACATCATATCCTCCATCGAACTTAAACAGAGATGACCTTGGCAGTCCTAAGACTGCAATACTTGGTAATACCAAGAGGCTTCGTATCTCATCACAAAGCCTGAAACGTGCCTGGAGACAATCAGAACTATTCCAATCCGCCCTCGCAGGACATATCGGGATACGCACGAGGGAGATTGAGAATAAAATCGTAGACGCATTAGTATCAGGAAAATCTTTGATAGAATTAACGAATCTGTCAATTACAGGAGAGACAAGGAAAAAGGTTTCTCCCGATGATGCTGAAAAATGGGCAAAATGTATCGTGCAGAATTTACACGGTCATAAAAAGCAGAAAAAACAAAAGAAAGATGAAGATGAGAATAAGGAAAATAAAAAAGAATCACAGCAAATTTTCTTCTTGAGCCGGGAAGAGATATATGCAATTGATTCACTTTTGAAAAAATGTGCAGAAACGGGCAAAGCACCTGATAATAAGAAAGATTTCCCTCTTCTTGGAAACACTTATTCTGCAGCCGACATTGCAATGTTCGGAAGGATGGTGGCACAAGCGGCTGAATTCAATACCGAGGCAGCCGTACAGGTCTCTCACGCAATTACTGTCCATGATGTCGTCGTTGAGGATGATTATTTCACAGCGGTGGATGACCTGAACCTCCTTGATACTGTTACCGGATCAGCACATATCGGCCAGCTCGAATTTGCATCGGGACTTTATTATATCTACGTCTGCATTAACCGCGACCTGCTCATGGAAAACCTTAACGGGAATAAGGAGCTGGCATCCAGAGCCATTTCTGCTCTCACTGAGGCCTGCACAAAAATTGCACCTGCAGGGAAACAGGCCAGCTTTGCATCGAGGGCTTACGCGTCGTACCTCCTTGCCGAGCGGGGACCACAGCAACCACGATCTCTTGCCGTTGCGTACATCAGACCGGTGAAAGGCGAGGATGTCCTCTATTCAGCAATACGTGCCCTCGAAGAGACCAGGGAAAAGATCGAATGTGTCTATGGCAAGTGTTGCGAGGAAACCTGCATGTTCAATGCAATCACCGGCCAGGGATCTCTCGCTCAAATCCTGGAATTTGTCGCGAAGGGACTATGACGCGCTATTGTGTATTCTCACTATACGGTCCAATGGCATCCTGGGGGGAGATCGCTGTCGGGGAAGACCGGCATTCTTCCGATCATCCAACGAAATCTGCGATCATAGGGCTGGTAGGAGCAGCACTTGGGATTTTGCGTCAGCAGGACGATCTGCACACGAGACTGTGCAGTTCGCTGGGGATGGCGTGTCTCGTCCGAGAGCCAGGGATGCCTCTTGGAGATTACCATACCATCCAGAGTCCTCCAGCATCCGCAATAAAATCGGCACAGCCCACCAGGAGCAGAAGAGACGAACTCTCTATCGGGCGTGCTCTTTTAATAACAATCGAGTCCTGGCGCGAGTATCGCTGCGATACGTTCGTTCATGTCTGTCTGTGGGAGAGGGGGAGTGATGTGCCCTATTCTATCGATAGAATCGCAGAGTCCCTCAATAGGCCCAGATTTTGTCTCTACCTCGGCAGGAAATCGTGCCCCCCTGGTCTCCCTGTCCGGGCAAGGATTGTCGAAGCCCCAACCCTCATCCAGGCGTTTTCCAAAGCAGAGGAGGATAGTGAAGGAATTCTGGGGAAGTTTGAATTCCCTGATTATGCTATGATGTATTGGGAGAGTGATGGCATTCCGGGTATCGATGCATCCCACGCTGTTCCAAGAAGGGACGATATCCTAAGCCGGAAGAGGTGGACATTCTCGAATCGGGTCGAATACTATGGTATTGTGAAATTCCCGATTGCAGGTGGGTGAGAGAGTGTACTTTTCGCGAATACAGATCAGACACGATGCGTTTCTCTCCCCAGAGTTCTGGAAGATCGCGACCGGACCCTATCAGATTCACACGATGATCTGGGATCTCTATTCTGATGGAGAGACCAGAACGCGGGATTTTCTCTACCGCGTTGATCTTATCCGGAAAAGACCTGTTATCTACTCTGTTTCGCAGAGAAGACCTGTATATACCGGGTCACTCTGGTCGGTCGAGACCAAGGAATTCAATCCAGTCCTATACAGGGGCCAGCGTCTCTGGTTCTCCCTTCGTGCGAACCCGGTCAGGACCCGGTGGACCCCTCCCGATGAAAAGGGTCTGCGGTTTCACCGGCGACACGACGTGGTGATGGATGCGAAACGACTGATTAATGCCAGGCAGGATACCAGCGGGCGAACCGTCAGGATGACAGACCTGGTCCAGCATGAAGGGGTAAAATGGTTGAAAGAGAGGGTTGGAAAACACGGGTTCTTGGTGGAGGAAGAACGTGTGATAGCAGGGGCTTACCGGCAGCTTCGGTTTTTCCAGGGCCAGAAAAACAGAGAGGTCCAAATCAGCATGATTGATTTTTCTGGAATCCTGGAAGTGACGGACCCCGTTCTCTTCAAAAGAGCTCTTGCGGAGGGAATCGGACCTGCAAAGGGTTTTGGATGTGGGATGATGATGATTAGGCCTGCGTGAGGCAGGATGCCTGGCGTACCCCAAAATATCCCAACCATTCCTCTCAAAGAGAGGACATCCCTCCTCTTTCTGGAATACGGAGAACTTGATGTGTTGGATGGGGCATTCGTCCTCGTTGATGCAAGAGGTGTCCGTATTCAGATCCCGGTTGGGGGTGTTGCATGCCTGATGCTCGAACCAGGTACCCGGGTCTCCCATGCAGCTGTGAAACTTGCCTCGCAGGTGGGATGTCTCCTTGTGTGGGTCGGAGAGGCGGGGGTCCGATTCTATTCCTCTGGTCATCCTGGTGGAGCACGGTCCGACAAACTTCTCTATCAGGCATCCATCGCTCTCGATCCGGTGGGGAGACTGAATGTTGTCAGGAAGATGTTCGAAATCCGGTTTGGAGAGAGGATGGATCCCACCCTTTCCATTAACCAGATGCGGGGCCTCGAGGGTGTCAGGGTAAGATCACTCTACGAGGAGTATAGTCATCGTTACAGGGTCCGGTGGGAGGGAAGGAGATACGACCCAAAAAACTGGGGTGCGGCGGACCTTCCGAACAAGTGCTTGAGTGCCGGGACAGCCTGCCTCTACGGCGTAGTGGAGGCAGGTATACTTGCTGCAGGGTATTCCCCCTCTATTGGCTTTCTTCATACCGGAGATCCCCTTTCGTTCGTCTTCGATATTGCTGACCTTTTCAAATTTGAGACCGTTGTCCCTGCAGCGTTTGAAGTTGCAGGCCAGCGCCCTGTCCATCCCGAGCGGCAGGTAAGATATAAATGCCGTGATCTTTTCCGTCAGCAAAACATACTCGAACGGATCATCCCAACTATCCAGGAAGTTCTCGAGGCAAGCGGGATGCTGATGCCCAAGCCTTACGAAGACTCAGTGATGCCCGCAATTAAAAAAGAGGAGAAAGAATGGGACTGATGGTGATTGTTACAGAAAATGCCCCTCCCTCCCTCCGTGGAAGACTTTCTCTATGGCTTATCGAGATTAGAGCTGGAGTATATATCGGTAATTATTCAAATAAGGTCAGAGAAATGATTTGGAAACAGGTCATACTCGGTCTTGGAAGAGGAAGTGCGGTAATGGCCTGGCATGCCCCAAATGATGCGGGATACGACTTCGAAACCGTTGGTGTGAACAGGAGGATTCCTTGTGAGATGGATGGTGTTAAATTAATTTCATTCCTGCCAGAGAAAAAAGCGGAAAATTGATATATAGATTTTTTTAGTTATATATTAATTGAAGAGAGTTCCCCACATGCGTGGGGATGAACCGACGGGGGCCTAAACCATGCCACTTGAAGGAACGAGTTCCCCACATGCGTGGGGATGAACCCGGCCGAGGAGATCCTCTCCCGGCTGGGCATCAGAGTTCCCCACATGCGTGGGGATGAACCGTTATCTGGGAACAGATCGGGAACCGTATCATTGAGTTCCCCACATGCGTGGGGATGAACCTGAAGAACCCACTCCAGAATGGGGAAACCGTATTATAGAGTTCCCCACATGCGTGGGGATGAACCATGCACAATGCAGAGGATATAGGAGTTTCAGTTGAGTTCCCCACATGCGTGGGGATGAACCACCCAAAGAATTGGCGAAAACACCCGAAAAGCCGAGTTCCCCACATGCGTGGGGATGAACCGGACCCAGACGCTGACATCGCCGTGACCGGGGCGAGTTCCCCACATGCGTGGGGATGAACCGCCGTTTATTGATGTAACTGTATCCCCGAACAAGAGTTCCCCACATGCGTGGGGATGAACCGTAGCATGACGAGATGTTGGGGCCCAGCCAAACGAGTTCCCCACATGCGTGGGGATGAACCGACGGGCCAATGGGTCCGGGCGTCTATGCGGATGAGTTCCCCACATGCGTGGGGATGAACCTATAACAAGGCCTACGCCGAGCAGAGCGTAATAGAGTTCCCCACATGCGTGGGGATGAACCGATTTACCAGTAGCGGAAATTGCAATTGAAGAAGAGTTCCCCACATGCGTGGGGATGAACCGATACATTTGCCCGGCTGTTAGGCGGTACAGTCGAGTTCCCCACATGCGTGGGGATGAACCGTCCGTGGGACTCGTTGAGCCGGCGGTGCCGTAGAGTTCCCCACATGCGTGGGGATGAACCATCGTTGCTGCCGGGAACAAGACGGATTACCAGGGAGTTCCCCACATGCGTGGGGATGAACCCTCTGTCAGTGCCTGCTGCGAAGTGGACCCCGAGAGTTCCCCACATGCGTGGGGATGAACCTACCATACCGGCGCTGATCTCTCTTCACCTTTCGAGTTCCCCACATGCGTGGGGATGAACCGTCGATTGTTTCGGCGATCTGACGTATTGCGGACGAGTTCCCCACATGCGTGGGGATGAACCATCGCAAATCACCTCTTTGACCAGGTCGACAGCGAGTTCCCCACATGCGTGGGGATGAACCATAGGCTGCACCGCCGAATATTGCACCGGCAATGAGTTCCCCACATGCGTGGGGGTGAACCAACCGTTTTTCATAACAGTCATGGAATTCATGCATGGTTTGACTGAAGGATAAGGTCAAGTGTCCTGATCGCGCCATGATATCCAGCCGAAAGCGCAGCGGCTCGCACGGTGTCTGCAACCAGAGATGACTTTTGATAATAACGTATCCTGAACTCCCTATCCCGGAAACCCGCCTCGACAAGATTATCGATCCGATCGCATATCTTCACAAGTACTGCCTCTGGAGGCGCCTGGAGTATCCTTCCGAGTGAATCAGGGATCTGTTCATCTTTCGGAAGGTCGGGGTTCTTCGTCAGTGACTGGACGATGGTTTTAACCTTCTGAATATCGTCTGCGGGAAGGGGGATAGTACCGATGGCATTCAATGTGCGGGAACAGGCCTCCACATCACAGTCTTCAAACACGTCATGGAGCCAGGCAGAGAGGATTGCGATGTGATCCCCGCCAAAGTGTGCAACAAGTGACGCGACCCGTGCGGGATGGACGATAAATGGTGTGACACCGTCCTTTCGATAGTGGCCGGCATGGGCCCGTGTGGCCACCGATGAAACGATGTGGATGGCGGCAAGGTGGTCTGGATTCATCAATGGTGAGGTGGGGTGTTTTCTCTCAACTTGATTGTGATTTAATGTTATGCATAGTGTCCTGATGCCGGCAATCTCCGTCTAATGAAGTCCGGAGATCGTTGACAACAGGGTAGAGGAAATTTCAAGCCTGCCGTACAGTGAAGGGGATAATCAGGGAAGTATAAACAATGGAGTGAAAATGGGGAGGGGGAGGGATGATGAAAGAAGCGACCTTACACCCATTTTCCCACAGCGCAGAGCTGGAGTTCCCTCATGTTCCCTTTGCCATTGAACTCCCATCCCCATGCAGCTCTGTCGCTCTCAATACTGTGGAGAATGATACGTCCGCCCTCCTCGGAATGGAGTTTTAACCATGATGCAATCTCCTCGTCCTCATACCATTTTCCATAGAGCGCACACACGGTCCCCTCATCGTCAGGTTCGTAGGGATCTGGACCCCGTTTGCCCGCTTTAAAACAAAGGAAACCGGAACTATCAATGACCACACGTTTGAGAAAGGGCTCAACAGGTTCTGAACCGGGGACCTTTTTCCTGGCGAGTGCCTCGTTCACAATGGGAAGAGATTCTTCCTTGATCCTGATATCAACCAGGTGCAACGAACTTTCGTAACCCATACTATTTTCTCCTTGCACAAAAGTATTCACATTTCTCTAGGGGTTTGTGGGACATTTTATTACCGGTTGATTCCTGAAAACGGGCAATCAAAATCAGAAAGGAGTTCATTGAGGGCATTCGTCTGAAAAACCGCTGTGAGAGAGAAAATCACATTTCCCCCTGTGACCTGTGCAAAGATAATTCCCCCAGACCGTGTTGGGTATTCTTCTCCCTCACCCTCGCCAACGCACCCGCTATCCTCATTCCTCCTCTTTTGGTTTTGAGTGACCTTTCTCGCTATCGGTGCTCTCATATGGGGACTGATAATTTTCAAGATGGGGGCTCTCCTCACATGGCGGGATTTCTTCCGGGCCTTTTCTTCCCTGCAATAGCGGGATAAGTGGCCGTACCGGAGAAGAGGAAGAGAACAGAATAATCCTTCATTTTGGTTGCGGTGCCCTATCGGGCATGCGGGGTTTTGGATGGTCGCGGGAGGGCCCTTGGAAATGCGGGACGGCACATTCACCAGGATAAGTTATTTCCCGGGCGAGATGCAGGCGATGGCGTTATTCTCCTGCTCGCTTCCCTTCGGAGAGAGCCATTGGTTCATCCTCTTATTTGCATCTGGCATTCCTGTTCATCCAGGGAACGGGATCAGAAGGTTCTGCGTCATTTTTGGGGGATTTTTTCGACCAGAGTTCTGACTGCAGGTCATTTAATTCGGCATGGACGGCGGGGGAATGGTTGACACGGTGTCCTTGCGTAAGGCCATCGAGGAGGTCCCTGAGGGCAGGGTAAGAAGATAAAGATTCTGCGGTCCCGTTCCTGCCCAGGTAGCAAAAATTGCGGGAGAGGAGCACCCTGGCAGAAGGGTATCTGCCAGAAGCATCGGGCGTTCCCACGTCACGGGCAAGTGAACTGCCATCTTCATGGTACAGGGCATCTCTCCTGACCTGTAGTTTTCCTTCTTCATTGAATTCGTAAATGCAGTCTTTTCGCTCTTTATAGCGGGAGAGGGAATAGTAGAGACCAAGATCGACGGTTTCGGTCACTTCTGCCATGTAGATGAGGCGACCATGGAGGGATTTTCCCCCAATACCGAGAAGCCAGTCGCCTGTTTTGGCAGTCCTCCGGATAGCCGGTTTGCAGATGGCAAGGGAGAGAAGGTTATCCTGCACGCAGGGAGCACCACCGTTGTCAACGGTCATCTTGTAGAGAAATATCCGGGATGTAATCATGCGCATCTTAGAAATTCGTCCTGGTAAGGACGGGTGATCGTTCACTCAGCCAGTCCAGGAAACGGTCCGGTTCCCGGAACCCGGGCAACCTCCCGCTGCGCTGGAGATAGCCGTCTTTTACGGTCAGCCCACCCCACTCCCGGAGGACTGACTCTTTTACCCGGTAAGCACGGTTGCGATACTCTCCAATGGGGATACAGTGTGTGAACCGGCCTGATTTCTCCGGGACTGCCCTCACGATGAGGTCCATGGCATCCGGCCTTCTCCGTGTATGTGCATTCTCGTGCCATTTTTCAGGGGGGACCGCGAGTGAGGGGACAATTTCGTCGATAAGAAAGAAACCGACCAGGGCATAGACAAGTCCGCGAAATCCAGGGACCACTGGTTTCAGGCCCGCATAAAAAACGAGAAAATCACCGGATTTGCAGGAATGGAGAGGAATATTGCGGGGATAACAATCGCCATAGCTCAGGTATGAAAAGTCCGGGTCCAGGTGCATCGGGAGGCCGGAGAGATGGGGAGGGAGACTGACGCCGAATTCCTCCAGGGCGGGGAGAATTTCTTCGTAAGTCCTCTGATAACCATCACGGGAATTCTGGATAGTTTCAGGGATGGGAACATACACGAATTTTCCGGTGTGGGGATCGACGGGGGCGTTCCATCCACCGGCGGAGGCATCAATCCCAATCCTGACGAGAATTCCACGCATCTGCTCTATCCAATCCCCGAATTATGACTTCTGTGTGTTAAAATATAGAATTGAAAAATTTATCTCCATATTATTCTATGGACTCTATATAACTACTGAAAGATATTCTCGTTCTTGAAATTTTTAGGCCCTCTCGCTATTTTGCATGGGTGCCTGGGAACCAAAAGTGGCGGCCGGTCGTCCCGCTCACCATGTGGATAGTCCCGCCGCCCCAAAGGGGCGCCTCGGCCGCGGTTTCGCCCTTCATTTTGTATAAAGTTGGCATTCTTGGGATTCATCAATTCAATAATGCAAGAGACTTTAGTGCATTCATGCAACGTACCCACGTGAAATGACGAAAATGGGAGAAAAAGGGCGGCCTTCTGCATCGCTATATCAGGGGAAGTCACAAGGGCAGCAGTCATTGGTAAGGACTCGGTGGACGGGCTGGATTCGGACAGGGGTTTGAGGGCCCAATCCTGGAGAGTGTCAGAGTATGGCCTTACAAAAAAATCTTTTTTGTCAGGTTATAATCTGACAAAAAGTAAGTTTCTGACGATTGGAAAAACTCCCGGAAAAAAGGCTCCCCCTGGGTCCAGGACCAGACAGCACCCAAAAAAATTAATCACCCACCAGTCCTGACAAAAGTCCCGTTCCTCCCGTTAAAGTCGAGCATCTGGAGAAAGACCCGGGTCGAGACGTTTCTGTCCACCGAAAAGATGACGGGGAGCCGCGAATCATCCATGAAAGTATTTCCGCTCCAGTGGGTGGCATTGAACGGAACCGGGTTGTTCCCCGTGAAGATTTTCAGTCCATCCCCATCCTCTGCGATGGTGATGAACCCATAGTAATCTGACGAGTACCGGCCGGTATACGCCTCGAGCGGAAGGGCCGGCGTCGCATTCTCCGGGGCAGCCGGCAGCTGGCCCAGGGGCTGCCCTTCGAACCAGGGGTCCTGGGATTTCTTCAGGAACTCATAGTAGTCAATTGCCGGCTCCCCCTTGCGGTAGATATCCCTGAATGTTAAGCAGATGGCCTCTGCGAGTGATGGGGAGGGGCCCTTGTTGCAGAGAACCACGATTCCGATGTCTTCCCCGGGGAGGATGACGACATTGCTGGTTGATGAGGTGGTTGATCCCCCGTGGTAGATGGTCATCCCCTGTTTTCCGTAGACAATGAACCAACCAAGGCCGTACCCGGAGACGTACTCATCGCCGGCATCGTCAACAATCTGCATCCGGTGGGTCTCTGCCATCGAGGCGGGAGAGATAACCTGCTTCCCGTGATAGGAGCCATCGTTCACCTGGAGGATAACCCACTTCGCCATGTCGTTGATCGATGAACTGATCCCGCCGGCAGGAGAGATTGGATCGTAATTGAGGGGATCGACGACGACAAAAGTGCCATTCACCTCCCGGTGGTTCGAGACCCTGTTGGGAGATCTGACGAAATCGTCATACCGTGCGCTGGTCGAGTTCATTTCCAGTGGGGAAAAAATGCGTTCTTGTATCAGGTCAGGCCACTCCACCCCTGCTGCCCTGCCGGCAGCTTCCCCGGCCAGGTGGTACATGACATTCTGGTATTCGAACTTCGTGCGAAAGTCGCTCGTGGGCGGCAGGTACCTGACCCGGTAGAGGATCTTGGATGAATTGGTGGAGAAGGGTACCATGAGTTCCCCGGCGGCATGGGAGGGGAGACCGGAGCGGTGGACGAATGCGTCCCGGTAGGAAGGTGGTCGCTCACCCACGGGTCAAACATCTTAAAATCGGGGTAATCCCTGATGATCCGGTCGTCCCAGTCCAGCGTGCCATCATCGACCAGGGTAGCGATGGTCGCTGCGGTGAAGGGCTTTGTACTGGACCCGATCTGAAAGATTGTATCGCTGTCAACAGGGTCAATGGTTCCGACCTTCTTGACGCCAAGGCACTTCTGGTAGACCACCCTGTTTCCGGAGATTATGGCAATGGCCATTCCCGGAACGACTCCGTCGGCAAAGAGGTCCTGGACATACGCGTCGAACCGGTCGATCGATCTCTGCAGTCTGTACGCTTTCTGGAGCGTGGCGCCGTCATCACGGAGGGGGGCGACCCTGGCGTGGTAAATATCGGAAAAGAACTCGGAATATTCGCTGGATGATGCGTAACCATTCGGTCCTGTCTTCGAACAACCAGAAGGCTGAACCAGAGCAGGGATGACACACAGGAAGGGAAGTATGCCCACACCCGACCGGGAAGTCATGGATGAGAGTATAGCGATGTGTCCTATAAAATATCCATTGCCCACGGTCCACCGGGAGAGGGATCGCTCCCTTCAGCGAGAGTGGGATAGGGAAAGAACCCCATTTTTCGCAGGGAACCAGGCCTCCACCGGTATCAAAAGCGTTCCAATCACCCTTGAATGAAAGAGAATGCCGCAAAAAAGGTAATCCCTCCGCATTCCCCTGGCTCTGCTGGATTCATATCGGGCATCCCGTTTACCGGGTGCTTCAAAGGGCTCTCCCAGCTGTCACATTTTGACCTTTGGTCTCTGGTGGAGTGAGAAATGGTGAACCAGACACGTTGTGCGGGGGCTGTTCGCCCAACACCCCTGCTCCCGGTCTTCCGGGGCCCCTGCATCCCGGCACTGTGCCGCTGTCCTGCTCCCTTTTTCCTGCCGGTCACCAGGCCATCTCCGGCATGTCCGTTTCCTGTCCCCCGGAAAGGACAGGGATTCCCGGATCATAAAAGGTATCCTTTTTATGGTTTTCCAATACATCTACCTCAAAAGGTCACTTCCCGGGGGAACACGATGGCAGATACCAGGGAACACGCTCCCGCACAACGCACGGAGTTCGATCTGACGCTCGAGGTCGTCATCCTCCTCGTCCTCGCTGAATTCATGCTGCTATTCGGGGTCCTCCTCTTTCCCATCCATACCGGAGACTTCCCCTACGCCCCGGACAGCACGTACGGGCTCTTCCTCGTCATCGTCGCTCTCCAGGTCATCACGATGGGAAAGACACCCTTTGGCGACGTCCGCCGGTCCTGGTTTGTTATCATCACCGGGATTTTAGCCGCCGTCATCGGGATGGGGGCCTGCTTTGTCCCGGGTGCTCTCGCCGCCCCTGTCCGGGTACTGGTCGGGGTGCTCCTTGCCGCCGGCGGAGCAACGCTGCTTGTCCGGATGCTCCTTCGCCGCGAGAGAGAGATGGCATGGGTCAAGACCCCCGGTATCCTCCGGCGCATCACCATTTCCTGTGCCCTCGTCTACATCCTCGCGATCCTCCTTGGGCTTATCACGCTCCTTCCCGCCCTCACGACCGACACGCTGACAGCAGTCCTCCTCCTCATCAACGGCGCAAGCCTCTTCTCCCTGGCCTGGTCTCTCCAGGCCCTCGAATCTGTCTACCCCCGGAAAACCGGACCGGAAAAGCCGGCACACCCCGCCCGCCTGTTCCTCTTCCGGGAGGCCCCCCTCTCCTTCACCCTTGCCCTCCTCCTCTTCCTTGGTGTCCTCCTCGCATTCCTCGCAGTCCTCCTCGTGCCGGTCAGCCTGGGCCTCCTCCCGTTCTCCCCCGACGGCCAGCTGGGCCTCCTCCTCGTCATCATGGCAATCCAGGTCCTCGCAATGGGCGAGACCCCCGTCGGCCAGTTCCGGCGCTCGGCGGCAGTTGTCCTCATCGGCCTTGCCTTTGTCGCCCTCGGTGTCTTCTCCTGCATCGTTCCGGGGATCATCACCGACATGCTCCGCGTCATGCTCGGCATCCTGAACCTTGCCGGCGGGCTCATCCCCCTGGCCATCCGTCTTGCCCCCCTCATCCACCAGGTGAGCAATCCCCCCGCAACGCCGGTCCCCATCCCCCGGCCGCTCCGAAACCTGCTCGTCACCCAGACCGTCCTCAACATCGTCGGGATCCTCTTTGGTGCCTCGATGCTCCTGCCGGGGCTCATCCCCGGGACAGTGACGGCAGGCGTCCTCTTCTGCAACGGGCTGCTCCTCTTTGTCCTGGCTTTCATCCTCTCCCGGCTGCCGTCGGCGGGGTGAGACGGGGGGATTTTGGTGATGGAGACGCCTGGGATATTCTTTTCGAATTAGGTCAATCAATGATTTAAAACTGATAAATTTTCGCTGGTCATTGGAAATTCGAAGGATGGATTGCAATTCGCTGGATTGAGAGGGGAATGGGAAGGGGGAGGTACTTTACATTCTCACAAACGAGGACGGCCCTGTCTCCCCCGTAAGGCGCCCCGGCGGCAGTTTAAGGTACGCAATTTATGAGAAAGATGCCATCTTTTTTCGATCACTAAACGTGAAGTTGTGTAGGAGCTGTAAAGCACTCGTGCCACTCGTCCTCTTGGAATGGCGGTGAGGGTGGGTCGTCTTGCCACCCCCCACAAAGACCGTGGTGTTCGATGGTGCATAGCCGGGGCTGCTGACCGAATGCGGATCTGAACCCTTCTTCCGGTGACAGAAGCTGATCAATCCACCTGCGATATTTTGAGAGAACCACCCCTCTCCGCGCGAGGTTTTTATATAATGTTGATTTATAGTCTACATATGAAGAATAAAAATCAAAAAATGATGGAAATAAATCAACAAAAATCGGGTCAGGACCGGTATCCATTCTCGTATCCAAAAGGAGATCCTGATGAAGACCGTGGCGAGTTCATAGGATCACCCGACCAGTGGGAATTCCTTGATCGGTTCAGTCCCCTGTTCAGGAAGTCATCGCTGGTACTGATTGCAACACTCGGCCGGAACTATACCTCGCGGTTCCACGTACGTGACCTGTCGCGATTATTGCACTATGATGTATCGCTGGTCAGTAAGAACTTAAAACAGCTGGAAATGTTGGGCCTGGTCACGCATGAAGAGGTCGGAAACCTGTTGTTGTACCGGGCACGCATGGAGAGCGTGCTGGTAAGGCAGGTGAAAATATGTTTCACGCTTATGGAGCTGAATGAGATAATACGCGCAATTTCACCTCTTTCAACGAATGCCATCCTCTATGGCAGTTGTGCGAAGGGAGAGGACACTGCAACAAGCGATATCGACCTGTTCATCGAGACGCGGAAGAAAGAGGAAGTACGCCGGATTCTTGATGACATCCAGCCCGCGATTCCAAGAACGCTCTCTCCTGTCATAGTAACTCCCGATGAAACCTATGCAATAAAGAAGGAAGATCTCCCTTTTTACTCCAGTATACAGCAGGGCATAGTCATCCACGAGGCCTCCGATGTCGTATAAATTCCAGAATTGCAAAAATCAAAGACTGTTACGAAGATGTGCGATCGACCAGGACCGGGTGTGAAGAGAGATCGCCGAGGCAGAACATGATCTCCTCTCGGCAAAAGAATCACTCCGGGCATCCGATATAAAATGGGCGATTGTGAAAGGATATTTTTCCATGTTCCATGCCTGCAAATCATTGCTCTATAGTGTCGGATATGATGAACACAGCCATGATTGCCTGATCATTGCGATCGAGGGGCTCTTTGTCAAGAAGGGACTCATCCCTCCTGAGACTATCAGTACTATCCGGAATGCAAAAATTGCCAGGGAATCTGCGGATTATGGGTTGACATACAGCGAAGCAACCGCACAAGGTGTCATCTCCGATGCGGAACATGTGTTCCAGAGTGTAGCAGAATACCATGCTTCCCACTCATGATTCAGTTTCATAAAAAATGGTGTCAGGAACATACCATTCAGTAGTCTTTTTTTCGCGGGAGAACCCCACAGGAGTTATCGGCAGGCAGACGAGTCCTGTTATTTCATAATAAAGGATAAATGCCAGCAGATTTTTGACTCACCGACATTCCGCAGGTCGTAAATCAAAAATAATATTTTTCATACGGAGGCCCCAGCAGAGCGAGTATTTTCCGCAAATCGTCGTTAAAATTTGCAATTTTCAGAACTCTCTTCCCATCCGCAATGACCGCAAATTCCCTCACCCTCCTGAACAGGAAGAAGACCCATTTCAACGTTGGCCGTTGTGTCTGTTTCTTCGTCTGGCTAATAACAGTCTTACCTGTTCGGACCAGGGCTTGTCTCAACCGGTATTCAACCATGGAATAGATGAACAGGCAGATGACCATGATCATGGCCAGAGCCTGGATCCGGGACGGTTTCTTGAGGTAGATTTCAGCCACGCGGAATGACTTGTCCTTGAGGAACCGGAACCCCCGTTCAACGGCACCCTGGCCCTTGTAATAGTCAAGAAGCAGATTAGGGGAAAGATCAAGGTCGTTGGTGGCAAGGACAAATCGGCCCAGTCTCTGTCGTTCCTGCTGGATGAAATCCGGGTCCTCTTCAATCTCAGCGTCGATGACATAGACAACAGAGAGAGTTTCGCCGGATTTTGGCCTTCCCCGGCTTTTCTTTTCCTTATGATGAACCGGAACAATCGTGAGGTGAGTGAACCGGTACCGGGGATGATTTTTTATCCATTTATCGGCTGCCGCACGTGCATCCGGTTCACACTTGAATTCATGGCCCATTAATTTCTTCAGGGATTTCCTGGCCTTGACAATGTCCTTTTCCAACTGAGAAAGAAATGTCTTCTCCTGGTGCTGGTGCATCGGCTCGGAATGGAAGACGACCCATTTCTGCTCGATGCCTGCATAGGTCATGCGAACCTCGTGGTATGAATACCGTGAATCCTGGCAGGGAGAAAAGGAAAGGTCCGCTTCCTGGAGGTCTTTGACCCGGGCGATTGTTGCCGGTACCCGCGTGATCCAGAACGTGTGCCTGCCGAGTCCATGGAGCGTTTCGGGTGTGTAGAATTCTGAATCGGCGATGTGGTAGACTTTATCGTGGGATTTCAGGTTGTTCACCAGGTTACGGATGATTTTCCTGATGGACTCCTTGTCTGACTCGTTTCCTCTAGAATGTCTGGAGAAAGAGGGGTACACCATGTTGGTTCGCCGCGATACCCAGCACAAATCGCTTGAGGTCCCACCGCCCGTCCTTGGGATAGCCGTAGGTGATTTGGATCTCTTCTGTCCCGAAATCAGGTTCATAGTTTCCTGTGACGCTGAAGTTCGTTGTGTCAATGTGGACGCAGTGTGTTCCAAAATCGCTGTGGAGAAGACATTCTCCAACGATTTCGTTAAAAAGTTCAGTCGGACCATATTCGGCGATTGCGTCCAGCGTCCGCCCAAAGACATCGTCGTTGAGGTTATCCCGTGTGATTCCTGGACCGATGAGCCGGTTTAATGCAATGTCATCAAAGAAGTCGGGGAAGAGGTAGAGTCGCCGTTCAACAAATCCCAGTCCGTTCAGCACCATGAGCTTGACGACATCTGAATGCGTCAGATGGTGATGTCGCGTCTTGGGTATCGCCCGGTCAATAACGTGGCCAATTCCAAGTGAGTCATAGGCCCCGGCAACAATCCCAAGGTGGCCGATTGTCTGGATGGAATCATCGTCAAATCCATCGATTATGGGCATATTTTGGGTTTTAGACTCATAGTACAAAGATCTTGCGGTCCGGATAATTTAATTTCGAGATCTTTTTACTGCGAATTGTCGGATCCTCTTCTTTCCTCTTAATTAGTGCGCCTGAGATTCCCTCTGATTTCAGTCGATGGATCATTGCCGAATATTCGGAGTCCCCCTTCGAGAAGTGCGGTCGGCTCTTCATCGAGGGCGACGACCTGGTGACCCGTTCCGACCTGGACGTTCGCGGTTTCTGCATCCCGCTCGTTGATGTGGTTGAGGTGCGTGACGGTGGGACCGTGCCGGTCCTGCTGCTGTCAAATCATACTCAGGTGGGAGTGGTGAAGCGGTCGGTCTCGGGGAAAGCGATGAACGTCTGGATTGAGCCGATCCTGTACACGTCGCCGCTGGCGAGGGTGATGGATGTGCTGGAGGGGCGGGGGAAGAAAGCGGCAGTGTGTGTGGGGAGGGAGGAATAATTGTCATCCCTTTTCAAGGACTCCAGCAGGTGAGCCATTTAACCCGCTGGAAATCACGATCATTAGTGACAATATGAGATATATCGTATTTGTGGGCATACGCCACAATTGCTGCATCCTTTGCCATCAAGCACAGTTCTTTTGAGAAATAATACGTGAGACTTGAGATTCCCCGTTCATCCTCAATCATCTCAAATCCCATCGTTGGCAGGGTGTCGAACACGATCCCTGCAATAGTCATTTCCTTGATAATAGAAGGATCATCTTTCAATATCTTGACTGCGTCCTGGGAGCTGCGTGCGTATCCCTTCTCAATCGTCTCTGCAATCATGATACGGTGGAGGAGTTCATTCAGAATAATAGCCGGAATTACTCCCTGGATATCTCCTTTTTCCACCCGATGCACTACTTCTGTGCAATGTTTCCCAAAATGGGGATGATCGGTGACCCAGTAGACGAGAATATTTGTGTCAAAAATGGCCTGGGTATCGGGGGGAATCTGAAGAAGATTATGCAAGGAGATCACTTTCGGCGATCTCTTCGATAATCCGCGGATCTTTTATTTTAAGAATGCCAGAAAGTTGTTCAGCGCGGGACCCAGGCTCTTTCTCTTGAACTGTAATACCCTTCCGTCGTGAGCTTTTTATGAAGGTTTTCTCAACATTCCGATGTACTTCAATAGGGGGCATTTCCGTAATACTATAGTGTAGTTGACATTTCTGTTACATAAGTGTATTCGACGAAGACGTGTATTTGTGTAATCATGAAGTTTTTAGACCATATTTCTGAACTAAATACTGCCATTTATTGTATGTGTTTACGTCTGTAATTTGTCCCATTGACAGAATATTTTCGAATTGTTGAGCATCTTTAAATTCCTCCTCAATGCTATTAAATAATTTACCGTCGGATACAACGATAATTTCAGGATTCTCATAATCTTTATAACTGTATGTAATTATCGAAGGTTGAACCGTTTCGACAAATGCAAATCCTGTATTTCTATAACTATATTCTTGTGGGCATTTTAATCCAACAACCATGTGAGGCTCATTCTTAAAATAAAACAGGACAACTCCATATCCCAATTCCTTTAGAATATAAGCTAAAAGGAAAGAGTGTTCACCACAATCACCTTCATTTTCATATAAAACCTCATATGGGTGCCGAATTTTATAGGGTAAATTATTTTTAATTTGCACAGGCCTATCGAAATCGTATGGTATATGTTGAATCATACTTACTGCAATCCGCGCTTGATCATCTGGATTTGACGATTCAGATTTAATGCGATTTACTAAATCTTTCAGATACGTGTCCTGAATGGGATTTTTAAGGTATTTTAAAAAACAATAGGATGGATTTTCGTGAGAATAGCAGATCACTTTACTATTTGAAATTTTATCATACACTCCTTCATACAACGTATATTGAATTAATCCGTGATTTGCTCGTAATAAGTACGGAAAAGAACGAGTTGAAGGATTCTTTGTTAAGTCTATTGTCGATGGACGCGTTGTTGCCGTTGGAACTGTTGATGTCGTGGAAATAATTGTTGTCGGTATGGTTGTGGGAGTTTGTGTGAGTTGAGGAGGAAGCAATGCACAATTAAAATTAGCAAACACAATAACAAAAAAAATACAGAATAATCCAATAAAAGCTCCAATCAATACCTTATTTTGATTTATTTTGCTGGCTCGTTTGTGAAAAGTAGTTCTATTATATCGTCTCCAGCATCGGATGTGGAGATTACCCCGTCTATCTTGGGTAAATAAGACCTTATATGAAAATGGTTCGCCGTGATAAACTTTGACCAACTTTCTCTTAATATAAAAATTATGAGGATTCCACTCTTTCTGTAACCAACCTGGAAGGTCATTAAAACGAAACGGCTTCCACATTTGAATTCCAATGTTAAAGGTAAGAAAATAAAGCTTGCGTTTCAGCAAATATTACTTTGGTTGAGTTGACAAAATGGACCGGCCAAGATTCCGGGAAAGTCTTATTGCAGTTTACCTGTTTGTATGCCATTCCCCTCCCGATCCTTCACTACACCCCCATCCTACCGCTCCGCTCAGTGGGCGCTCTCCTGGACGGCACGCGGTACCGGCAACGGGGCCATATTCTGCTCTCGATCCCCGCGTTCCTCCGCCTGGAATCCCACCGCCTAAAGACCGGTGTGAGCTGGCACGAATCGAAACGATCGATCCAGCGGTCGGCCATCTCACTCTTCATCACTCAGCCGGTGTTCTCGGACTGAACTCTTCTCTATCGTTTTAGAGCAAAAATGACCGTACTTAAGTATCTCTCGTTAACTCAACCGCGTAAGTCCTAAAGAAGTGAAAACTTCTGGAGATAACCCCTCACGACCGGGAAGGATCGTCCCACTTCCCGGCCTCCTGGATCACCGCGAGTTTGTCAGGACCACGGTCCAGCTCAGTCGTTGTAGTGTCTGTGACAAGGGGGCAGCAGTATTCCGCTGCAAAGAAAAGCATGTGAATATCTGCGAGGGATGTTACGCCCGCTTGGTGAGAGAATGGAACCAGGCCAAGGGAATTTCCTGAGGTAAGACTTGGGGTGCTCCGCCCGTTCACTTTCGTCACGCGCCCGATACTAATTAAAGCCATTTGTTCATATGAGATCTCAGGATGGCCTCACCACCACCTGAAGATCCCGATCCCGGCTTTGATGGATGCAGGTTTCTTCAATGGATAAAAAAGAGGGGAAATATCCGGTCATTCAAGCACTGCAGCCTCAAAGCGAAGGAACTGGGATTTGATGCCAGGTCGTTCATCAGGGCGATGCACCCGGAACACATCGCCATCAGGAAATCCAGCGATGGCCAGAAGGTCATCTCGCTCAATGATCTGCCCTGGGCGGACCAGTGGATGATCTATTACAATCTGGAAATCCCCCACCACAGCCAGTGGAAATCACTGAAATAATTTTTTCTATTATCGCAATAATTATTACTGTAAAATTCCTACACACTCACACACAGCGGTGAATACCATGCGGAGTAAAGACCTTCCAAGCCTGCCCGAATCGATGGAGGTGTATCTGAATGAGCCATACGGGGGCCTTTTCGGTTCGAGCGTGCTCGCCCAGGTCGTTGAAGAGATCGTGTCCGATCCAACGATGGAATACCGGCCGGGATATCTCGAAGAACTGACGGGTGCCTCCGCCCCCTCAATCCGCGAGGCGCTGGCAACCCTCGTAGACCTCGGACTCCTTACAAAAAGGAAGGAGACGGGGCGCCATCCGGTATACCGGGTGAATGTGGCCTCAAAGAAATTTGCTGCATTGTCCCTGCTAGCCTACGCCATCCTCGATGACCGGGATGGCACCGATTGCATGGACGAGGCGGTCCACGATTATTATTCGAAGGTAGTCAGGGAAAAGTATGAACCGCATGCGATTGCAACCGCGGATTACCCCCTCCCCGGAATGCCGGCCTGCCCAATTATTATAGGGCAGGGGAATTATCTGGCGGGGGTGTGAGATGCCCGCGGCGGAAGAGGGAACCAGAACGGAAGGGCAGTCGGTGACAATCGACCTGGCCACTCTCTACAAATTCGATCCCAAAGACCTCGTCGCTGATATCAAGACGTCGGCGTATTCGAACCTCGCATTCATCCAGGTCACCCACCGGGATGTGTTCATCGACTTCTTTGAGATGCCGGGCATGAAGAAGGACGGGAAGATGGTGATGCCCGGGACGCGGGTCTATATGTCCTTTGCAGCAGCACAACGCCTGTCTGAAGCCCTAACGGGCATCCTTGAGAAAGCCCACAAGGACGGAGGAATGGAACAGTACGTTGCAGGGGGGACGAAGCAGGAGATCTCCACAAAGATCAAGCAGAAGAGGCAGACAAAATCGACCTGACCATACCAGCCCCTTTTTTGCACTACAGATAATCCGGTTTCTTTTGAACCAACGAAAAAAATGCACTTATTTTCCTGCTTCGCATGCTTTCACGACCCCGTCCGCATCATAACGGAGTGCTATCTCCCTCGTATTGCCGCGGACCTTAGCCTGGGTCAGAGTGATGAGACTCATCTCATCAAATTTTTTCAACCGTTCGAAAAAGAGCGTGTAGCCAACACTGATCGAATCCTTCACCATTCCGTACAACGCTCCGGAAGTCATGTAGGGTGAATGCCCTTTGCTCAGCTCAGCGATGTGCCCGAACAGAAGGCGCTCCTGCGGAGAGAGAACACGGATACTCGCTGCGAGGGGAACATATTGTGCAATGGTATAGGCCAAAGCGATGTCCTCTGGAATCACTTCCTTGCGGGCATCCCGTTCGGCATTCAGTACAGCACTCCGGATCAGTTCGATTCCCACGCGGAGATCTCCGGATTGCATGGTGTATTCAATGACAAGATCCAGCATTTCGTCAGATAGAACCCCAAGGTAGAAACCCTGGCGGACCCGGTGCTCGAGTATGGTCCGAATCTCTTCTGCGGTGTATGGGGGAAAGTAGATCTCATACGGCTGGAGGACCGAGATCACACAGGTGTACAGTTCCTTGGTGAGGTGTCAACGGCGGTGTCGAGTTGTGCACTTTCGGCGGGATAAAAGTGTACACCTGACAGCCCTCAACCACGAGTTTGAGGGTAGTGGCAATGCTGAAGATGGAGGACATATTCATGATACGGGATTTGCACCATCAAGGGTTAAACATCAGCGAGATAGCCAGAAAGACCGGATATCACAAAAATACCGTCTGTTTAATCCTGAATTTAGTTTACACATAAAACCACTCCTTCACATATCCCAGGATTCGTTCAGGAGGTAATCGATACCAGAACGCATGATAGGGTTCGTCATAATCGAGACTGGAATGCGGTTTGACCTCATTGTGCCAGATTACAATCTTTTCAATTGATCCAAATCCCGGAAGGCGTCGTTCCACTTCGCCAAAGAATCGTTCAATCTTACCGTTTGTCTGAGGGTGCTTTATTCTGGCAATGATATGTTTGATGCCATAGGAGTCAAGGAAGTCTTTGAAGGTATGGGATGCAATGTCTCTGTCTCGTGCAGATACAAATTGGGTACCATGGTCAGTCAGGATCTCCCGGGGAATGCCATACTGTGCAAAACCCATCTGAAGGACGAGGATTGTATTCTCTGTTGTCGGAGAATCGAAGATACCGTTGACACGTAATCAATCCCGATGAATCGTCCATAAATGCGATGAGCCATTTCACCTGGCCGTCTATCGTGACCTGTTTTTCAATCTCCCTGCCAGAGTGACATGGAGTGCTCTCGTTCGAACCGGACCCATTTCCTTTGCTTTCTCTTCCTGACGTTCACCTCAATGCACCCATACTCAAGCAGGACCTGGTAGATGGTGTTATGCGGGATATGTATCCCATGTACTTCTTCTATCTTCCTCTCGAGTAGTACTGGTCCCACCAAATGCGCATGAAAATTTTCGAGAATGAAAATACGCGTCTCTTCTGCGATTTCTTTTCTTTTCCTGCCTGGTTTACGCAGAATGGGATATTCTCCAGAATTCTTGTAGTCTTTAATGAGTTTATAGACCCATTGCCGGGTTATCCCAAAATAATTCGCTATTTCTGGAATCGGTTTTCCTTTCTTCCATTGTTTGATGATTCTTTCGATATCCTGGTTAGATAACTTCTGCACACACTCGTCTGGGTTGGTTGTAAAGTTATTTCGGGATCTTACACTTCATCCCTTCCTCCAAAAAGTAGAACATACCATTCAACCTATCTCCTGCTTGATGACCCGGTTCAATTGTTTCATCCTTATCGTAATGGTGTTCTCTCTTATCCTTAGTGCAGGTTGTCTCCAGCAACAGAATGCGCCTGGAGAAGTGAGCGACACCACCACTATCCGTCATGCGATCATGCAGAAGCTCCTTCACGAAATGACAGAGTCAATCCAAAGAGATCTCGGCATGTTTAACTTTTCCATAAGTGAAGCATCATATTATCTTGGTGAGCATGGACTGTCCGGCCCGAAGGCCGACTCCATGTTGGCGGATCTCGCATCCTATCATCCGGCCATAATCAGCCTGATAACCGTTGATACCAACGGCACCGTCCTCTCTGCAGCACCAGACAATGCCAGGATCCTCATCGGCCAGAACATCGCGGACCAGGAAGCCATTTCCCACGTGCTCTCGACAAGACAGCCCACACTGGGTAAGTACTTCACCCTCCGGCAGGGAGGAGAGGGGGTCGCAATGGTGTACCCTGTCTTCTCACCAGGCGGGGAGTTCCTCGGTGCGGTGAGCATGGCGTTCTCTCCATCGATTCTGACCGCACACTATGCCAAAGAGTTGGAGAGGTGGGCACCCTTCACGTACGCCGTCGCACAGACCGATGGCGTCCTTCTCTACCATACCAATCCTGCACTCGTGGGAAAGCAGGCCTTCGATGAACCATTATTCAAACAATTCCCCGATATCCTCGATTTTGTCCGCCGGTCAGAAACTGAGCGTACTGGGTATGCGACGTTCTCGTTCTACAAAGAGGGTTCGACGGAGATTGTGCCAAAAGAAACATTCTGGGACACGGTTTACCTTTACAACAATGAGTTGCGTGTGTTTGTGAATGCGGATAGGGAGTAAGGATATTTTCTTGGCCTTGGCACATGCAGATCGACCGCTTGACCTGGCAGGCAGCATGAGCGACCGCAGGGAGCGGCTGACCGCCGGAGTCAAGTTGTCGGTCGTCAGATAGGAGGGTTAACAGCGACGAGCACGCTGCGGAGCATGGTGCGAAGAGCGTGATCGAACAGGCGATGCAAGGTGAGTGGAGCGAACGAGCATGGCCGTCGTCGTGGCCACATGATGCCGCGGGAAGCAGCCGCACGATGTGAGCGGAGGTGCCCGGGAGCACCGGACGATGAGGAGGAGCGGACTGGTGACCGGAGCGAACATGGTGGGGGCGTTGGGAATCCCCAAGATCTATTTATTTTATCGGTTGTTCGAGGGGTGGCACTAGTTTATCTCTCTATGTCACGCAAGGGCGAAGAATGAGGTGTCATTTTTCTCACATCTCATCTCTAAACTCTTGAATGTGATGTCATTTTATTAGAAATGCGAAAAGAATTTATTTCTTAATAATTTCCCGATTTTCGTCTGAGTTTTACTTTTTGACAGCTAAAAACTTCCATTCAAAACAAAACACTTTTTTTATTCGTGAAAAATATCTTCACTGATTGCACTATGCAAATTGATCAATTGTTAAATGGTGTGAAAAATCTCCAAATTGTGTTACCTGAATTTCAGCGAGAGTACGTATGGAATTTGGAGAGTGCAAAACAGTTGATGATATCTTTATTTAAAGAATATCCCACAGGAAGCTTGCTTTTTTGGCAAGCAAAGGGGGAAGATCTGCCTGAAATAAAAAATAATGCCGTTCCTGTTGAGAAGTTTGGCTTGACAAATGTTCTCCTCGATGGTCAACAGAGACTTACAACGTTGTATTTGTTGATTTATGGGGAAATCCCCCCCTATTATACGACCAATGACCTCATGAATGATCCCCGGCATTTTTACTTCAATCTTCAATCCGGAGAGTTCCAATACTATATAAAAATGAAGATGGAAGATAATCCACTGTGGCAAAGAGTAACTGATTGTTTTGAAAAAAATCCCTCTTCGTCATTTCAAGTGGGTAAGTTGTATGAATGGGTTATAGCCTCTCGCTGGATTGAGCTGGTTAATCCAAAAAAATATCGACTTAATGCGAAATGAATGGTGAAACCGCCGCCGGGGCGCCCTTCGGGGGCGGCGGGTCTATCCCCATGTGGGGGTGTGGGGGCGACCAGCCCCCACTTCAGTTCCCGTCCACCCACTCAAAATAGCGAAGAGCCAAAAAAATAAGGTTGATGCTATTGATGTTACTGAAAAATATTTGAAAATGCATCCCGATATAGAATTTAGAGATTTACTGAAGGATGTGAATAAAAACCTTACCAAATTAAGGAATATAAAGACGATTGATTATCCCATTCAGACCGTTTCTCCCGATGCCAAAATCGATGAGGCTATCGATGTTTTCGACAGGGTAAATTCGCAAGGAACAAAATTAACTGATGCTGAGCTTGTTCTCACACATATTACAGGTAAATGGCCAAAAGCAAGGAGGGAATTGAAGGATAAAATCCAAAAGATGAAAGAACAGAATTTCGAGGTCAATCTCGATTTTCTCACTCGGTGTATGGTTGTTGCTCTTACCGATTCCGCCCTCTATAATAAAAACGCTCGATTAAATTATGAGCAATTTACCCAGGAAGATTATATCAAAGCATGGAACAGAATCAGTAAATCGCTGGATTATATAATCCCAATTCTAAAACAGGATGGACTTATCAGCAGTTCAGAAGATCTGATTACCAACAACGTACTTGTCCCGATGATTTCATATCTCTTGAAAAATGATATCAAATTTTCAGAATCCCTCAAATTTGGTTATTTATATTGGATGAATCTCGCTCTTATTTGGTCTCGATACGGTGGCCAGACCGATGCTCGTCTTGATAAAGATGTCTATATATCGACGACCTCTCAAGATCCAATCTTTGAATTGGTCGATCAAATTCGGGACATGAGAGGAAGAATTGATGTCAAGCCGGCTTATTTAGAAGGAAGAACAGCCGGGCACCCCCTCTACAGGATGTTATACATTATTACAAAACGGAAGAAGGCTATTGATTGGGTAAATGGTGGTCCTATTTACGACACAATCGGGGATTCATTCAGTATCCAAAGTCACCATATATTCCCACAAAGTCTTCTTTATAAATTGAAATATGACTCTGAAAATCATCTTGATAAAAAAGTTGTGAATGAAATCGCGAATCGGGCGTTTGTAACACGGGACACAAATTTCAAAATTTTTGATAGAGCACCATCAGAATATTTGCCTGAGATAGAGAAAAATTATCCCGGGGCCCTCGAACGTCAATTCATTCCTATGAATGAAAACCTCTGGTTGGTAGATAATTATGAGGCATTTCTTACCGAGAGAAGAAAATTAATTGCAAATGAGATGAATGGGTTTCTCAATAATCTTCTTGAATTGTATAAAAAAGAGCCTACAAAAGTCACCAATTGGTTGGATATAATTAATAAAGGGGAGAACGATTACGTTGAATTCAAGACTTCTCTTCGATGGTCTCTCGGAACTGCAGATAAACGGTTGTCTGAATATATAGCAATGAGAGCAGTATCTTCATTCCTCAATTCTGAAGGCGGAAAGTTGTTTATTGGCGTTGCGGATAATGGAAAAATTGTTGGAATCGAGCAAGATTACTTGACGTTTACAAAACAAAATGCTGATGGGTTTAAGCTTCACTTCGATAATTTAGTCAATAATTACCTCGGGAAGGAATATCATCAATACATCTCGGTAAAGGTAGAAAATATTGAATCTAAGGATGTTTGTATCGTGGAAGTGGGTCGAAGTGATTTGCCGGTGTATCTGAAATCAAAAGACAAAGACGGAAATGATAAGGAAGAATTTTTCATTCGTGCAAGTGCTTCTTCGCAACCATTGGGACGAAAAGAATCGACTGATTATATCGCATTACATTGGAATAATAAGTGATCCTATTCCTATTCATATCCAAATTTCTTAAGTCGGATTATTTCAATATCGGGAGGAACATTCGAGGTATTAACGCCATATGGCACGGCAAGAATTTTCTTGATGATTCTCACATTATTTCCGGCTAAATTCTGGGCATATTTATTAATTTGAAGGATATCTTTTTGTGAAATCCTGTTTAACGATCCACCTTTTACTTCACATACCACTTTCTCGATTATCCCATTGTTACGTCTTTGACAGACGAAATCGGGTATATAGGTGATTCCGTTATATTGCATGTGAATTTCCCAACCTGCAGCAGAAGGATATCGTTTTCGAAGGCTAGATCTAACATGGTCATAAAGAGCATTTTCATACCATATGTCGCGCGAGTCTTTCATGCTGTGGCCTGAATGATTATCCGATAATCTTCTTCCGGAATGATCCTCATCGCCGTCCGAATTGACCCTGACCACATCGTTTTGTTCTTGATGAAAGACATTTTCGGGACCAGCGGCTTGAATGGAATCGGCTCCTTGAAGATTTTAACAGGTTTGACTTTTATCCGAAGGGGGAAGACTTCACTTCCAAGGGCTTTTGGGGTGATGAAAATTGAGGAATCATCGTCATATACGTCTGAAGATGCTTCATAAATTCCCGTAATCGCAGAAGGAATTACCTCGCCATCTACAATTTCCTGCATGGTATACATTAGAAGAGTATCGCCTTTCTTTACCCGGGCAATCGTATTTTGATATCGATTCGCCACCCCCCAGACAAGTTTTTTCCTAGTGACCTCATCATTCGCCCGGGTGGAAATACAGAGCCATCGTTGAACCATGATGAATGGATCGTGATAGAAAATAGTAAAGGTTGTCTTTATGAAGTGACGATGCCCCGGATGATCTTCTCGATATACCTCCCTTCGGTATCCTGCCCAACAATGTGCTGGTTTTCCCATACAAATCCCAAATTTTCACGATGAGTGACATCAACAATGAATGAATCCAATGTGAAGTTTCGGTCGGGGCATCTCTGTCTCAGTCGTTCCTGATAGGCCTTGATATCTTTACCAAAAGTCAATTTTTGCAGTTCCCCTTCACTTTCGAATCCTGCAAATGCAGTGCTATGCGGGTCAACGAAAATGATATGCTGGAGTGAGTCACGTACAACAATCCAGATGATGAAATCGGGGTAAAAATTCACATTCTCGAAGAATCCAACTCCTTTTTTGGGCAAGTTCCTCAGGACAAAAACCTTTTTATCGGAGAATAATTTTGTTTCGTGCTCAAGGTATTTCTTGAGGTCCTGGATGAATTGCTTCTCCCCATCATTGAGGCCTTCTGGTTGAATGACAATTTTTTGGGGATCTCCATATTTTGCGAGTAGCGGTTGGTAAAGATGCCTGCTGAAAAACGCATTGATGAGATGGAGATTGTGAGATCCTTTGCAGAAATTTTCAAGGTCTGATTTAATGAGCTTTTCAATCGCTGCAATGAGGTCCTGTTCCCGTTCATTGACTTGGATATGATAGGAAAAATCAAAGTTCCCATGACTTTTGTCCAGGACCTTCATATGGAGATTATTCTTGACCCAAAGGTTTCGCTTTTTATCGTAATACTTCTGCAGGTATTTTTTAAGGATGGCAATAGTGACGTCCTCAACGAGACGAATTTGTTCAAAGTTCGTGGGCTTAATGAAATATTCCGGGCATTTAAGACTATAGAGTTGTTTTCTGATAATTTCTTTGAGATCTTGTTGGGCAAAGACAAAATTATACCAGTTCTTTTGAATTTTTGTCTCAAGAAGTGAGAAATAAATCCGATTCCAATCAAGGGCGTCAATATGTGCGGGATTGAGGTAACGAACCGGAAATTCTGATTCGGCATCGAGACTGTATCCCTTTTTCCGACTGTCCTCGATATCAACCTTGGGGATGAGATCGACATCGGCATAGATGTTCTCATCGATGGCAAGTGCGAAGAGCTCTTCTTTCTTGAAGAGCTGTTTATCGACATAAGGGATGAGGAGCCCCTCTTTAAGATATTCGTCATTGATGCGAATCGGGATGGGAATATCGAGATAGGAATCAACCTCGATACCCTCTTCGATGAGGTATTGCCGGAACTGTTCGAGGTAGTTAGCATCAATCCCGAAAATATTGAGGGTTTCAAGTACGTTGGTATATGGTGGGGGAGCTTGTTCTATCGCACTGCTCCGTTTAAGTTTGAATTCTTTACCTTTGAGCCGGACACCTCTCCCGAAGAGCTGGATGATCTGTGTTCCTTCACTCTTTCCAATGTTGAGGAGCCCCATGGTGGAGACACGCCAGGTGTCCCAGCCTTCGATGAATTTTCGGGCACCGATGAGGATGTTGACAGGGGAGGTCTTCTCACGGATACTATTGAAGAGGGATGCGGTAATTTCATCCTTGTCGGATTTGATGGCAGGCTCTTCCTTTTCCACGAGCTTGATGAATTCAACATCCTCTCCAATGTTGATGACACCGAAATAGGGAGAATCGGTCCCACATCGGAGTGCGATCTCTCCGGCAGCAGTTTTCAGGTTAACCAGATGGAGTGGCGCTGAGGATCGGGCATGGAAGACTCTGGTGAGAATATCCCTGTAGGTCTCTTCGGCGGAGAGTTTTTTTGCCTTGAGGTAGGCGAGTTTCTGCTCGGGATAGCTGGGTGAGAAGAGGTCACGGTCGGAGATTTTATCATAGAGGCCTGATTTTCCTTCGTAGATAGAGCGGATGGTGTTTACTGCCCAATCCTGATCGTTTTTCAGCACGGTGGAGAGAAACCGGACGACTTCGAGGAGATCGGACTCACCTGTTTTTCCTTTCACTTTGCTGCCCACGAATATCCAGAGCGGGGGTTCGAGGTTGTATTCTCGGGCTATCTCCGGATTTTCATCGAAAATGAGTTTTTGCTGGTAGAACGTCAGAAGGTTGGCGAGCATCACGATCTGCTTGGTCTTCTGATCGAACTTGGCATCTTTGACGTTAAGGAGCCGATAATCTTTGCCGTATCCGTCACGGTAGAAATAACGATACGAGTAATCGAAGATTATGGATTTTGCATACGCGGTGAGGAGGTTATTCTCTTCAACTTTTTTCCCGGCTGCGGCGACAGCCTGGCCGAAGGTGGCGCTATATTCGAATGTGAACCCATCGATGGCGATCTTCTTTCGCAAGTCCATCCAGGATGTTCCCCCGCTGCCCTTGTGTCCTTCGTCGACAAAGACGAGATTCCGGGTATCGAAGCTTGCAATGTCAACGGATACCCCCTGTCCTTTTTTCTGCTCGGTGAGCTTGTTGATGTCGATGACCTGGACCACTGTGGGAGTCACGGTAGAGGCGAAGAGACCGCCGCGAAGCTGGAAGGCTTCCGCAGGGATTCCACTCTTGGCGAGCTCTGTAAGGTGTTGATTTGTCAGAGACTCGTTTGGGGTGATGAGGATGATGTTGTCGAGATTAATCCGGTGCGGTCCGGTATTGTAGTGCATGAACTGGAGGTAGTTGAAATGGAATATGAGCGTCTTGCCACTGCCGGTTGCCATCCAGAACGCGAGTTTGCGGAGATCCTCATCATTGAAAATAAAGTTATTATAGATATCGGCCTCTTTTACGAGACTCTCAATATATTTATTCAGTTCATTTTGGAATTTAATCGGATTTTGGAAATAGAAATCCAAATATATCTCAGTGTAGAAAAGACTTAGGTGCTGGAAGTAGGTGAGGGTTACCGGGAGATCCCGATGGCGGTTGATTCGATTCACATATCCACGGATTCGGCTATCATAGGTCTCAAGATTTGCCCGTACCCGGGGATCGAGATCGTTCCATGAGATGAGGGCATGGAACAGGTAACTCTTGCCCTCTTCATCATAGCCCTCTTGGATATCGCGGAGAAGCATCTGGATCTCATCAAAGCTCTTCTTTCCAAAGAGGCCGTGCATGAAATTGGCTAAGATGAGGTGCTCGGTGAGCCGTGTCGATGGCTTTGCTTTCCCTTTCGCACTTACGGTCTTCTTTGCTGCAGCCATGTGATATTCTCCTCACGCACCCATGAGCCGCTGGAATTCCGGTTCGATGGGGAGAGCGCCTTCGACATGGAAGTCTCCGTTGATATAGATCCGCTCGGCTTTGAGTTTAGGGTCCTTCAGGACCGTCTCATCGATGAATTTTTTATCCTTTTTTAGGTCAAGCCCGACGGTTGTCCGCCAGATCACTGTCGTAGATTGCCCCGCCAGAGTCTCGCCGTGGACAATCCGGTATGTGGTCCCGTTCTCCTTGAATGTCCTGATTCGCTTTACCTTCAGCCCAAGCAGGTAGTTGAAGGTCTCAACCAGGTCGACTGTCTCATTGTGGAGCTGATTATCCCGGGTGATACGGAGGGTATATTCGAAAGGCCGTTCGAGTTTTGCCACATTCATCCGACAGGGGCTTTCCCGGGTCTCGAAATCGAGCATGTAGCGGAGCAGGTATCCCTCCATATCCATGAGCGTCTTCTGGACCGTGCCGGCCTCTTTGAATTCGATATTGTTGAGGGTGTCTTCGTATTGCTCTAGTACGAGGTATTTGAAGATATGGCTGATGCCATCGGTGTTTTGGGGTTTCCCCTCTTTCCATTCGGAAGAATACATAACTTTCTGGATGCGGGGTTTAATTAGGGTATCAAAATAACCAGCCATTTCAACGAGAATGTATCTTCGATTCCCGTTCTTCTCTCTGTTAAGATTAAGGATTGCATGAGCAATAGTTCCCGACCCTGCAAAAAAATCAAGAATTACTTCTTTTTTCTTATCATCAGTTCCAATACGGAGTATTTGTTGCATCAATTTTGTAGGTTTTGGTGTTGAGAAAACGTCTGCGGCAAATTCGATTGGGATAATAGATAAAATCTCTCGTTTAGAATCTTGAGTATGACCTACGTCTTTGTATAACCATAATGTTTGAGGGACCCGTCCTTGTTTTACTTCGGATAGGAATAATTTTTCTCTTGGCGAATTATTTCCATCTGCACCCCACCAGATTCTTTTTTCTCTATCCAATTCTTGGAGTTTTTCTTTTGAATATCTCCAGTATAGCCCTTGTGGAGGCCCTTCAATAATTCTGCCACCAGGACATTTTATTGGATAAGTACCTTTACTATAATAATTACGAGCAGAAATGTTATTTGACATCCATGGACCCCGTGGATCATTGTCAGGATTTGTATAGAGTGAATCCTGTTCTTTTGTTCTTGGGAGAGCATTTGGAAGCCAAATATTAGCGTTTTTTGCAAAAACTATAATATAATCTTGATCAACCGAAAAGTGTCTGGCACTACTTTTCGGTGCATAATTTTTTTGCCAAATGCAGGTTGCAATAAAATTGTTTGCTCCAAATATTTGGGTTTCCATCAAAGATATTGCGTTTAGTTCATTGTCGTCAATACTTGTGAAAAATGTGCTTGTGTCTCCCATCAAGGGATAGGAGAGTAGCAATCTTGAATTTAACATCGCTAGCCAACTTGAGTGCTGGTAATTATCTTTGTAGAGAAACTCATCATTCCCAGTATTATACGGCGGATCAATATAGACACACTTCACCTGCTCCCGATACCGCTCCTGAAGTAAATTCAACGCCTGCCAGTTCTCTGACTTCACCATCAAGCCGCCCAATGCCTCATCGAGATCATCGAAGGTTGCAAGAAGCCGGTCCTTGAACTCCTGTGGGAAAAACTTCGTATCGAGAACGAGATAAGGATGGCTTTTCAGAAACTCAACATCGATGACATCCCCTCTCGAACCGGATAGTGTTGCCTGTCCGGTTGATTCTCCGATGCTGTAAAGAGCCTTCCACTCCTCAATTTGGGATGGGTTTGCCACAATCTCGGGGTAAAATGATTCGGGCACCCAGTCCAGGGTCATGCAGTACTCACTCTTGAGTACGAATTTCTTCTTTTCCCAGAGTTTCTTCTGGAAATCCTCAATCTGGGCAAGGAACGCGATAATTTTAAGGGAGATGGCCTTCATCACCCGGACCCGGTTCAGGTACTGCTCGATGGGCACTTCCTTATCAGTCCCCAGGTCGTCGAGATCGAACATCTCGTTCTTGATGTAGAAGTCCAGTTCCCGGGTGAGGAATCCCGCCAGGTCCTTATGGATGAAGTAATCCGTGGTATTTCGTCTTGCGTACGTGGATAGATGCTTTGCAAGGGGAGTCTTTCCCTCGATTTCCCGGGTCAATCCCGCTTTCAACCCGGCATCCGGGACCGCCGTAAGAATTGCTTCCTTTGCCTGTTCGTTCAAGGCATCCTGCACATTCCGGGCTCCCACGGATGCTTTCTCGGATTCAGTCAACGCCCTGTATTCAAAGAGGACAATAAGCTCCTTCGCTTTTGCATCATAGGTGATGCATCTATCGCCCGATGTAAGTACGAAGAACCGGTTTTCACCCTTGATGTTATTCACCGAAGTCTCGGCCTGGACGATCTGGAACCGGACCGTGTATTCGCCGATACGAAATGCGTAATTGAAGAAATACTCCCCTGTCTTTATGTAGTATTGATCTTTATTGGCCCAGTGAAGCAGGACCTCTTCGCCATTGTAGGGCACCGCGAACTTCTGTTTAGCCGAGTAGCGGCGCATACTCATGAAGTCCCCATTGTCGTAGTAACGCGAGAAGAACTGGTAGATGTGGTTGAACACTTCTGCCTTATGTTCGTTCTTTCCTGCAAGGTTGAGCAAATCAGTTCTTTTCTGCTCAAACTCGGTGATTAACGGTTGAAGTGCGGGGACCTTCTTTGCCATTGCTCGTAAAGCGGCCGGATCGTCATCTACTCCAATGCCAAGTTTCCCGGCCAGGGCCTCAACTTCAGTGAGCAACTGTGCTTTATCTGCATTGGAGACTTTTCCGAACTCTGCATCAACCGCTGCAATCAGGTCTTTTTCAATGAACTTCTCGATTACGTCCCGCTTCTTATTCATGATGCGATAGATGCCAAAGTCGAGATCTGCGGATTCGAACTGGAATAGTTTTCGGAGTAAGGACTGGAGTTTCTTCGTGTAATCCTCTGCCATCAGATCGCCTCGTTCTCGATAATGTGCCTCAAATTCCTCGCCGCCACACTAAATCTGGAATGAAAAATAGCATTGTTTAAAAGAGAGACGTAAAATCCTTGCATCATTCATTCTCCACAATACCTACAGATAGTCCCGTAATCGCAATGACCACACGCATTCCCGGGACAAGGTTGAAAACGACCCCACATAATCCCATTGATTCGTTGCTCTGCAACTCGCTCTGCTTCCCGGATGGTTCCTTCTCCAATCTCTACCGGCACAACCGTTGCATCTTCGAGATAAGCCACCGATCCCCGTGTGACCGTCTCTCCGAGTCGGGTCAGGCCGTTGGCATACAATTGCAATTGCATAGTCACTTCTTCCTGGGACGTCACCAAATCAGACGATTTGTAGTCCCGAATCTCAATGCCCCCTTCGTCGTGCAGAATCACATCAATCTTCCCGACAACGGTCGCCCGTTGAAGCGGGTACTCAATCCGCGTCTCTACTTCTCTGATCCGGTGCATATCATCCTCCCGCTCCCGGGCGAATTGAATCAGCTTTCTTTTTGCAGTCTCCTTCAACTTATGATGCCGTCCTTCTTCAGCGAACGGAAGATAGAATTGTTTATCGACGGCGTTCGCCACGGCACTTATTGGCGAATATCCCTCTTTCATCTGTTCGGCAGCAACACGCATACAATGGTGCAGCGCTTTTCCATATCCCAGGTATTCGGTCAGACCCGGCTGGTATCCCCACAATCGGTTCATGCGATAGAGGAAGGGACACTTCCCGTATTGCAGGAGTTCACCAGCGGAAAAAGATTGGATCTCATCAGGGTCTCCCTGCAGGACAAGCGTATGGAGGGGTAACCGCTCCCTCTCCGTGATCCGTTCCATTTCTTCGACATCGAGATCATCCCGAATGAATTCACTCTGCCCCTTTCGTCTTCCGTTCATCGAGGTAAACGCACTCACGACCAATACATCACGAGCCCGGGTAAGGCCCACATACATCAGTTTTCGTTCGCCCTCCAGATCTCCCTCATAGCGGGCGACATCGAAGAGTTCTCGTGGAATCCGCCATTTTTTCGGTCTACCAGTCATCTGGGAAGGGAACCTGCCGGCCACCACCGAAGGGAGGAATACGATTGGCCATTCCAATCCCTTGGATTGGTGAATGGTCATCAGCTGGACTGCATTCACACCCCGCACATCATCGCCGGAATGTTCCTCATAGGCTCCCATGGCGTAGGTGTTCATGAACCAGCAGAGACTGTTCATATCGCTATCCCAGTTTAATGCACGTCCTCCGAGCCTGTTTGCAGTCTCGAAATCAGTAAGGAGGGTTCCGAAACGCCCCAGATTCGCCATGATAACCGCGTGTTCGGTGTTGTTGGGATCCAATTGCTGAAACCCGAGAATCGTGAGCAAATCGTGATACATCGCGGTGATATGGGGGTATCCTCTGGTCTGAATACTATCCTTCCAACCGTGCAATTGCTGGTGGATATCATCAGCGAGGGCAATTTCCGGAGCTGCATCTCTCCAGTCTGCAATTCCGCTATCGATCAGATCGTCTCCCCGAATCTGATTCCTCCAATCGAATTTGCTCCTCTGGAAAAATCCATCGCGGGCAACCCATGCCACCAGTTTCCCCACGGCCTGCACTTCTGAACGACGGAACAGTCCCACCTTTCCTCCTACGATGAAGGGAATATGACGGGTCCTGAAGGTATCAATAAACACAGGTCCGGATGTATTCACACTCCGGAGTAAAATGCCAATATCGCCGTAATTACATCGTCCTGCCCGAACGTATTCCTGGATCTGGTCGGCAATCCATTCTGCTTCGGTGATATCCGATTCAAACTCCCCCAGGTAAACCCCACCATCCCCGGAACGTACCGCCTCAAGGTGGGTATAATGTTCCCGTTCGAAATGATCGGCGAAATGGTTTGCAACATGTACAATGGGGGGGATACTCCTCCGGTTCTGGGATATGGAGATCGTGGTTGTATCCGGATAAACTTGGGTAAAATTCTCGAAGCACTGAGCATTCGATCCCCTGAACTGGTAAATGGTCTGGCGGGGATCTCCCACAATGAATATGCTTCCTTCTGCTCCAATAAGTTGAATCAGGCGCTCCTGTGCCTTGTTGATATCCTGATATTCGTCTACAATAAGATGACGTATTTCCGAAACAAGCTCGGGTTTTTCTTGGATATGATGAATTGCGAGTGCAATCATCCGATTGAATGTCAAGCGCCGATGTTCGGTAAGTTTCTCCTCATATTGCCGCTTCGATCGGGAAAACACGTGAGCCCTCCTATCCAGGATGTTGTCGGGAATCATCTCTGCATAAGCAACATTCAAACTCTGGAGAAAGAGCTCGCAATGCTCCGCATAATTTTTTCCGCCCAGTAAATTCATCCCCCACCCGAACCGGAGCAGGAACGCCATCTCCTGGTTCTCATCGAGAGCATCATATGCACCATAATTGCAATGATCATGGAGAAACCGAAAACAGAAGGCATGAATGGTCCCCACATACATCTCGCCAAGCCTGGCACAAATCTCATCACCTCCCAGGAGCCTCAAACGTTCATAGATACGGCTCTTCATGCTCTGGGCCGCTTTTTCTGTAAAGGTAAATGCAACAATATGACGGGGTTCCACGCCGTCAATGAGCAATAATTTTACAATACGGCGAGTCAGGGTCTCAGTCTTACCGGCACCAGCTCCTGCAATCACTCGAATGTGCGGGTTCTCACAAAGCACTGCCTCTCTTTGGGGAGGAGAAAGCGGTCGAGGCTCTGTAAGAATGGTTTCAAGGAGATTTGTAGAATTCATGCCCTATCTTAAGAATATTATAATCTCATTTTATTAAAAATGGAAGGCGGCCGCCCCATAATACCCTGATAACGAATCATTTATCGATTCATCTGTCGAAAGGGCATTACTGAATAAAGGTGATAATTGGAATGAGTATTGCAAACCTTACGTTTTTACGATATCCTGGCGGAAAACAGCGACAAATAGAATCGTTTGCATACCTGTTACCATCCCGCCAGAAAATTAAAAATTCCTTTGTTGAGCCCTTTGTGGGGGGAGCATCAGTATTCTTTCATGTGAACCCTCGTCGGGCAATCCTCTCGGATATAAATCCTGAACTCATTGACCTTTATACGGGTATCCGCGATCACCCTGATGAAGTATGGGAGATTTACCAGAGTGTTCCTGAGACAAAATCTGCATATTATACCATAAGAGGGATTCACCCTTCAATCATGGAACTCCCTTACCGGGCCGCCCGGGTTCTCTATCTCAACCGGACCTGCTTCAAAGGAATGTGGCGACATAACGCAAAAGGAGATTTTAATGTGGGATACGGTGGCCAGGACAGACGATGGTGTATCACACTCGAACATCTTCAGGAAATCTCCGACCGACTACAGAATACCATCATCATGTGTTCGGATTTCGAGGATATTATCAAAAACAGTACAAATGGAGATTTTCTCTTCCTGGATCCGCCATACCGTCCAGGAGACCGAGAGCAAATCCACGATCATTACCGTTTTGGCACGTTCCGATTCAATGACCAAAAACGACTTGCAAGGGTGCTCCATGAAGCAACCAGGCGGGGAATATACTGGGCAATGACCAACTCATCACATCCAGACATCCTGAATCTCTATTGTGGCTGTCATATATCATCCTTGGAGAAAGGAACAGGCAATCAGATTGGCCATATTGTGAATTCACCAAATGAAGTGTTAATTCGTAACTATGCAGAGGGATCGCTATGAAAAAATTCCTTGAAGATGCCGCATTTCAACACAATCCACTCAGACAACTCACAGATTTCATGAAAAAGGAAGATCAGAAAGAAAAGGCAAAAGACTACGCAAACTGGCGTTTTGTCGGGTATGTTCTTGATATCGGATACGATACTACCACTATCATCACATCGGATCCCTTTAAACGAGCGGTCGGGGGCATCCCCAGGAATTCTCTTCTCATCATGATCCCATCCAATTTCTGGGAATTCCCTCCGCATTTCACGCTCCTTCGTGTGCTTGAAACTGCTCCCACTCCCCTTTCCAAAGAGGTTCAGCAAACCTATTTCGAACTCCAGAAAAAGTCGATGCCCGAATTGGACGTCTTTACACAAAGCGAGCTCCAATGGGGAGCACTTAAAACATCCGTGCTGGGTATGTATTACCCACACCCTGAAGATTCAGCTGCCCTTGAATTCTCTGGCGACATGAATAATTTTGTCAGTGCTCACAAATACCGCGTATTTTCACCCGATGATGAACTCCTTCACCTCATCATCAACTCACTGGTTCCCACTCAGAACAGGTTCCCCATCGGCAAGCTCCGCCTTACCGAATGTCGCCTCCCCTTACCAGAGAAACCACAACCCGCAGTGAACGTGAACGTTTCCACCCGGGACTTCATGGGAACCAGAACAGCCATGTTTGGGAAGACTCGGTTGGGGAAGAGTAATGTGATCAAACTGATTGCCCAGAGTCTCATCGAGACCACAGCCAAAGAGCAGTTGGTAGGGCAGATCATCTTTGACATGAATGGGGAATATGCCAATGACAATCCCCAGGACGACAGTAAATCACTGGCGAGCGTATACCCTGATGAATGTGAGGTCTATGCATTTCGTCCGAAAACCGATACTGCAAAACTCTTAAAAATGAACTTTTATGAAAACCCTGAAAGATCCCATGCAATTCTCCGTGATCTTCTTGAGAGTGCAAAAAGAACTTCCATCTATGTAAAAAATTTCATTGAAGCGGAAATTCCCTCTCTTGAATCGCTTGATGGGATGGGAGAGGGAGATAAAAAGCGGGCAAAGAGACGAATTTTAATGTATTGGGCAATTTTAAAAAGTGCCGGATATGACGTGGATGAGAAGGAATTAAGAGAATTGATTCCCCTCGATCCAAAATATCGTCAAGCATTTCGGGATGCTGTCTATCAACCAGACACTCCACCTACACTTCGTTCTCTCGATGATGTGGTGAGTGAATTCAAAAAAATAGCGGATTTTATTCGGAATAGACCGGACAACGATCCTCTGCTGCAATCAACAAGTGGAAGCCAGAGGCCTATATTTGAGGCTACCGAAAGAGCGCTTCTGAATTTTCTTCGACCTTCCAGTGGAGCAGGAGTTGCAATCATTTATCCATTCCGGGAATATCATGATAAAAATGCGGGTCATATATTCCGGCAGATCATCTCGTCACTCTCGGATGGAAAAACTGTCATTCTTGACTTGGGAAATGCGGACCCCGGCGTTATGGAATATTACTCCGAACAGTTGAGCTGGGAGGTATTCAAGTCGCAGATGGAGAAATTCACCTCCAATACACTGGGCAATAAGTATGTGCAACTCTATTTCGAGGAAGCCCACAACCTATTTCCCAAGGACGAAGATGTTACCGGCATCTACGCAAGGCTTGCCAAGGAAGGAGCAAAATATCATATCGGGATGGTGTATTCAACCCAATCACCAAGCACCATTAACCGGGACCTTCTCGCCCAGACAGAAAATTTCTTTGTCGCACATATGTCGTCGAGGAATGAGGTCAAAACGCTCGCAAATCTGAACGTGGCTTATGAGGATCTCCAGGAGGATATTCTTCAGGCAAAGACTCCTGGGTATATCCGGATGCTCACCCGGTCACACAGGTTCGTGGTTCCGGTTCAGGCCAGGAAATTCTCTCCAATTTCTGTGATTCCCAAGGGAGGATAACATGCCATATCAGGCCGGGAATCGCCTTCCTGGAGAACGAGCCAGTCGCATAGGGCATCTGGAAGTATTGAAAAGTCCCCTTGTGCGACAATTATGTGAAAACTTCAAAAAACCAGAGATTCCCCGAGAGTCAAAAAATCTCAAGTGGCAGCCTGTCGACACCGATGCGGAGAGTTTGAAGTATATTTTTGGAGTTGATGGTTCGACTCAAATAATCAGATCAGATACCTCGCCGTATTCCACCATTGGATTCGTGAAAACAGCCCTTCTCAAGATTGATGACTATGAACTGGCGAAGGTGGACAAGGACTCTCCGCATCCCTATGTGATTCGCGATATTCTTCAGGATTCGGCAATTTACCATGCAACGGCGTTTCCGTTGAGAAATATCGGGGTCCAGGGTTTGACGAATTACCATGCCATCCGGGAGATCCTCTACGAATCTATAAACGACAATTCTCCCGAGATGGAAGGGCAAATCATGGAGACCTACAAGTGGTTAGCCTATCGGAAATGGACTGATGACCGAGACCAGCTTACATATTTTGAATGCCCCCATTGCCACAGCAAGAATGCAACACTCCCATATGATGAACAGGAAGGCAATTGTCCTCACTGTAGAAAGAAATTATACATCACCGATTGGCTTGGATTTCACCAGGAAATGGGTGAAGAATCTGCCCAGGACACTATTGCGACAACGTATATGATAATTCATGAAACACTTCTCCTGTTTACTGCAATACGCACCTACTGGGAAAAGAAATCAAAGATCCTCTCCGAATGCCTCTTTGTGAAAGATGGGCCTCTCTCTATACGAGCACAATATTCAAAATTAGTTCAACCGATTCGTCAGTTTCTCGCCTACTCTCGGGACCAAGGGCTTCCCGTACATCTCCTCGGTCAGGAAAAATCAGGGAGATTCTTTGATCATTTCCAGTTCATTGGAAACGAAGCTCCGGATCGCTCTTTATTCATTCCCTCCGATGCATATATCAAAACTCAAATTCAGCAAAGACCCCTCGAAGGTGCAGAATATGGTTTTGATACCAACTATGGTGCGAAAATCTTCCTGAAATGGAATGATTACCACAAGATGGTTCTCAATATTCCATTTGGGGATTTCGTTGCAAATCCGAGATTGGATGATTTAATCGGACATCAGAGAATATTTGCCACCTTGCCAAAAATATTGAGCAACCGTCATGAAGGAGCGTTACTCCCAATTGAACTGGCGCATGGGATTGCATCACTATCAACGTATCCTTCGGCGAGGATATTGAAATTATTTGCAGAGAATTCGTTTCAATAAATGATATGGATGAGAACCTCTCACCCCCTCCCCCCTCCCTTCACCAGCCCGTACTCTATCTCGTAGAAGCACCCGGGCACCGAGATGAAATAGTTCATCTTCTTCTGCTCCTCCGCCTCGGCGATCTGTTTTAGTAGCGAAGCCTGCTCATCCGGCGTGTGACCGACCGTCACCCACCGCTTGGTCTCATCGCTCATCTTCCAGGACCGGGCCGGGACCGCCTCGGGAGCCATATATAATTTCAAACAACGGAAATATCGTAAAATCGAAACATAATGTTTTTCGGGGAAGGGAATGTCCTTTTTCCCGTCGATAGAGAATGATTTTTATCTCTATACGCCTATCACATATTTACGTGAATTATTATGGAAGAGAAGCCTGATTCAATTACCGATAACGATTTTGAAATAATAAAAAAGGATATGCTGAAAATTGAAAAAAAAATCTCGGCAATTCGATTTATAAAGCCAAAAGATCCAAAGTTTTTGGAAAAATTGGAATCATACCAGAAAACTCTTCCAAGAGGAGCCGAAATTGGACCAATCCTGGATGAGGTTTCAAAGAAATTGAAGGATTATATTGAATCTTCAAATAAGAATCGATTATCGTTTTTTCGTCCATTGATCAACCAGTACATCAACTCTCTCCAGGGAAGGAACATCGTCTATAGAATGATTGATAACACGTTGTTCCGGGTGGGATGCCTCGAAATTGAGACGCAGCCGGAAAAGGGAAATATTCGGATATTATTCAATAAAAATACCATTCTCCCTTGGACCCCTGTTCGTGAGATGAATGATATTGAATCTTCTATCCAGGCAGCTCATGCAAAATTGAAAGAAATGGAGGTACCTTTGGACGAATTTTCAAGGATGTTACATTATGCCTATCATAAAGTCCGGGCTAGGCAGGAAAAAGAGCGAAAACCAAATCCAGATTATGTAATGCTGAAACCTCTTCACAGTGAAATCCTGGTTGAATTATTCAAACGCCAGCTGAAGGGAAAGAAAAACCTGAATGTAAAAATGAAAGATATCTTCTTCCCCGATTGGGCATTCCTCTACAACCTGGATCTCTACCGGGCCAAATTATCACAAATCCCTGAAGAGAAGAGGTTATTGTTTGAAACAGGGAGTCAGTCAGAAACTGAAAAATATGGCGTTGTGCTGAATGGGCTTACTGCACAATCAGAATATAAAAAATTCTGCTATCTCCGTGGTAGATAAGAATGATTCAGGATGATCATCTGCCTCCACGCGATGATATGATCAGTATCCTTGCCTCATTGTCAGGATACGGCGCAGCAAAAAAAGATGCGGTCCAAATTATTGATGTGGGAACCTCTTCGTTCCTCGATTTTTTTAACAAAGAGATATTTTCTGAGTATCTCGAGCAGGGAGGTTCAACATGCCGCTTTTTTGAAGGTTCTGCAGGATCTGGAAAAACGCATATCATCAGGTTGATAGAAAATATTGCTGCGCGAGAAGGATATGTAGTTTGTTACCTCGAACTTACAAAAGATCTCCAGTTCTCAGAATGGGATCAGATCACGAAGACAATTCTCGAAAATATGTACCTTCAATTAAATGGCCGGTTGATAAAGCGATTTCCTGACATTCTGGCATCCATTGAAGGTACTCCTTATGCGAATGAGAAAGGATTACAGGAGATTCAATTTTCACATCCATGTTTCCAGAATGCAATACAGTATGCTCTTCACAATTCCACATTGGACCAGGAGTCCAGGGATCTTCTGAGGCGATATCTCCTCGGTGAGAAAATTCTTGTCTCTCAATTAAAAAAACACGGATTGAAACGAATCAAAAAGTCAATCACGAAAAATAATGCCGAACAGGTTCTAAATACTGTCTTGAATGCGATCCATCAAATTGGATTAAAGGGAACCGTCATTATATTTGATGAAACAGAACGTTCCTGGGTATCCCAGCGACGTCCTGTCCCCAAAAAAGTGCAGGTCGCAGCGAACCTTATCCGACGATTTATCGATTCGTGCTCGATAGGAGAGATACAAGGAACCATTGCAATTTTTGCAGTATTGCCGAATTTTATTCGCGATTGTGCCGATTGTTATCCTGCACTTGGCCAGAGATTGGAATTACACCGCGATGGTGCTACTATACTCTCCTGGCGATGGCCACTCCTAACGACGAATGAAGTGAATGAGATCTTATCCAAGGTCGAGAATCCCCTTGAACAAAGGAAGGTGTTTCTCAACCTCGCAATTGAAAAATTTTCTCGACTGGTCGAACATTATGACGGAGACATGGATGGATTACACGATGAATTTCTAAAAGAAGGGAACCTCGAAATGGAAAAATGGGCAGGAGAAGAATATAAAAGAGCAATTATCAAGGTCCTTGCAGAGTTATCACTGATGAGAATCGAAAAAAATGCTGCATAAGGGGGCATGGGGATGACAATTAAATTATTTTATGGGGAACAATCGAAGTTCGAACACGAGAATAAACAGGTTGAAGAGATCATTGAATGCATTCAAAATAGTTTCCCGAATGAGACCATATATCTTTGTACCAATGTATTGGTCTCCAATGGGGAAATTGACTGCGTCTTATTGACGAAAAAAGGACCGATCATTCTCGAATTGAAGAATTATTGTGGAGAGGTGCTCGGTGATGAAAATGGGGAATGGACTGTAAAAGATGCGGATGGAACAATTGTCTCTCTTCACGAAAATGTATTTCAACAATTAAAATGGCAGAGGAATGACCTTTATCATAAATTAGAAAAAGTCTTTGAAAATCACATCCCCCGAGTCGACCTCGTCGATCTCCGAAAGATCAGTGCATGGGGTTACTTCAGGAGAGGGAGCAGCTATCCTGACGGACAAATCAACCGGTTTATTGTAAAATGGTTTGATATTGTCACCGCGGATTCTCTTTCCTATAAAATTGTTCACACCGATCCACAGTATACCCTCTTTGAGAAGGATCTTGATCTCATTGTTGAAGAACTTCACCTCACACCGCGGAATCTCGACGATTTTTTTAAAGCCGCACAAAAGGAAGACCCAGGATCCCACACGACAACCCCGCCCATCCACCCCGTAAAAATCCCGATTGAAGGATATGAACCCTCAGAAATTATTGACATGATAGAAAAGATGGCGTCCCATGGGACTGCTCCTCTCGATGGATGTACTCTTTTCAGTATTGGAAATGAAAATTTAATTCGGGCTATAAAGGAAATATTTCTTATCAAACGTTTCAACAACAAATCATCGGCTGAAAAGTTCGTCGCGGGACAATTTGGATCAGGAAAGACTCATTTCGTCAACCAGGTCAGCGAGGAGGCAAGGAAATTACGATGTGTGACTTCAACAGTTGCACTCACAAGGGATGTTGATGTCACGAGTAATTATCTGATCTACCGTGAATTTGCCAGGAAAGTCCGTCCTCCCGGGACAAAGAAACTCGGAATGAGAAGCCTGCTCAATGCGTGTTTTTCATCAATCAAAGAATTTACGCTTCAGCAAGCGGACACTCCCGAAAACGCGAATGTGTTACTAAGGAGTTGGGTTGAGAGCCTCGAAGATCAAAATTTCGAAATCGATGCATTCGGGAGAGTTGTAAGACAGGCATTTGATGCGGATTTGAAAAATGACAAGGATAAGCTAGATGCAGCTATTCGATGGCTTGAGGGGGAATTCGATAATCGATCCATTGCAAAGCTCCTCAATCTTTCAACGTACACAAAATCCGAAATGAATATTATTGCAAAAAAGGTGAACCTCTCCCTTTTTCAATTCATTAAGATGTGCGGATTCCAGGGAACTGTTGTAGTATTTGACGAAGCGGAACAGGGATTCAATATCAGCAAAAAGAAGCAGAGCATGCTGTATTCACTCCTTCAGTCGGATATCAATTCAATTATCAACCTCGAGAAAGGTGCAGTGCTTGTGATGTATGCGATACAATCACACACCCTGGGGGGTATGATGAATTTTCCTGCGCTTCAACAAAGAGTCCAGCACCCATTTAAATTCAGTGCCGAGCACTTCAGCTCCCCTATCATCGAGATAGAACGCCCCCAGATGGCATCTAAAGAAGAAATCCTTCAGGAATTGCAATCAATTGGAAATAAGCTGGTATCTCTGATGTATGCTGCAGCAGGCACTGAAATTACGGTGCCTCTTGAATCGACTCTCGAACTTATTCCTCCATTGGCAGATCGATGCATCAAGGAGGATATGACCTCCAGTAACCGGCGATATATGGTGAAAGGCACATGCAGTCTTTTGTCTACCCTACATACGACAAACAAGTTAATGAATATCAATGATATTGTCATCCAGCCAGGTCCGGACGAATTTGTTGACGACGAGGCATAGGAATGGATTTAGAGTTCTCAGTCGGAGATGAAATTCAGACCCCCTATGGACCTGCGATAGTCCGACATTTCTTTACAAAGACGGTAAAAATTGAACTATTATCCGGCGTGATGAAAGGACAACAAATTTTATTAGATTATGAAAAATCTGCATCAATCATTAAAATTCTGAAGAAAAAACCTTCTGAAACACTCACACCTCTTCGAAAAACCAAAGTTCTGGCGGGAAAAGAAAGCCCCCTCCTCTCCAAAAAACGCTGTATCGATGCATTACGATTCGGTTTGGTTCCCATGGAATACATCAGTGAATTGACGTTAGGGTATGGAGAAATTAAAGAATGGGCGATGTCTACCTTTCCTCATCGGAACCAGGATCGACCCCTTGTTCATCACATAATTGGACCTTTTGGAGAGGGAAAAAGTCACACACTGTCAATCATCCGACATCTTGCACTCCAGGAGGGATACTTGGTAAGCCGCGTTGAAGTGGATGGAAAACAAGTCACTCTCTCAAAACCGGATACTTTCCTGTTCTCGCTTTTCTCAACCTTTGAAGGAAAGGATCTCCCGAAAAACATGCCATTGATCGAGACATACAGAAAAGCAATACGAAAAGGATTCAATGGGCCTTATGTTGCACAACCTGGGGAGCTTGACCGTATTCACCTGATGTATAACTTGATTCGGTTATTGGACAGGTATGAATACCTTGACGAACTGGGGTACCTCATCGATGAGGTACTGACGTGTAATGAGAATATAACAGCAACTGAAGTGAAAGCAATATTAATTGATGAGACAAAGAACAGAATACCTCAAAAAAACATCACCCTGTTTCCGATTATTGGACACGAAGTAAAAAAACGGCCAAATGAGTTTGTCGAAGCCTTGGTGGGTACATCCCTTGTCGGAAAACTTGCAGGATACAAGGGATTAATCGTGACCATTGATGAATGCGAAGTGGATAAATCGATCTCTACCTGTACAGAGTTACAGCGAAAAAATGATGTCTTTGATGCATTGATTGCATATTTTTCAGGCCAGAGTAAATATGTTTCTGCTCCAATTGCGCTGTATTTTGCGTCTGTTCCAACTCAATCTCAAGACGAAGATGACTACTTCCAGATTGATTCCCTTGTCTCCGAATCCCATGGGCAGTATTATACTGTTCCCACTTTTTTGGGGTGGAATCATGACAATAAAGATCAAATCTCTCTCGTCAATAAGATTCACGAAATCTACAAGGAGAGCTATCAATGCGATGAGATCGGACAAGAGAACCTTATTCGGGACTTGGATACTCTGATGCAGGGTTCAGAAACCTATGACAGTGGCGGGATTCGGCATTTCATGAAAAGGTTAATTGGCCTTCTTGACAGCACATATGGCCCTCCTCATCAAATCGCTTGATTAAAATTGCGTGAGTGCATGGACGATGAAGAATCAATAGAAACATGCGGGAATTCGTATGAAGATGATTGCGCTATCATGCAGCATCTCAAGCTCACATACCATGCATTTTTTCAATCGTTTGGGCGTTTTACCCCTATCCAGCGACGTTCAATACCAATCATTCTGAATGGTGACCATGCCCTATTGATTTCAAGCACAGCATCAGGAAAAACAGAAGCAGTATGTGCTCCCCTTGTTGAACGCCATATCCGGAAGAAGAAACCATGGACAATCCTTTATGTCTGTCCAACCCGGGCTCTCGTCAACGATCTGTATCACCGCCTCTATAAACCCTCGACTATGCTCAAGTTGACATTAAAAAGAAGAACGGGAGACCATCGGGATGCCCTGCCCACCATTCCTCATATTATCATCACCACGCCGGAATCATTTGACAGCTTGTTATGTCGGAACAAGAGGAAGGATCAGTTTGGTCATGACCTTGCTCATGTGGTTGCAATTGTCCTTGATGAAATCCATCTCCTGGATGGAACCCCCCGTGGGGACCAGATACAATGGCTTGTACACCGGTTAAAAAAATTGCGCGAATTTGCCTCCCAAAAGAAATGGAGTGATTCTGCGGAGATGCAAATTCTCGCCTTGAGTGCAACCATTCCAAATGCGGAAAAAGTGTGTGAAAAATATTTCCCCCCGACAGTCAAGGTAATACAGAGTACAAAAAAACGCCCGATTGAGATTGTCAAATCCCCCTCTCCCCGAGGAGATGTGGAATCGGCAATCCCGGATTATATCAAGAATCTCGATCGAGAAGAGAAAATTCTCATTTTTTCGAATAGCAGGAAAAGAGTGGACACTCTTACCAAACAGTTCGCAAAAGAATTACGATCATTTGGATATGAAGTTTTACCTCATCATGGCAGTTTAAGTAAAAGCGAACGGGAAACAACGGAATATCTTGCCCAGACTCACTCAAAGATTGTGATTTATGCAACCTCTACCCTGGAAATCGGTATCGATATTGGAGATATTGACCTCATCGTATTGGATGGTCCACCGCCTGATATTTCTGCTCTTCTGCAAAGAATCGGCCGGGGTAATCGTCGGACCGATCTAACCCGGGTGATGATATGTGCAGGTTCACTTGCAGAACTGCTCTTACAAAATGCCATGGTCGAGGCAGCAGAAGATGGATGGTTAGGTGATGGATTCTATGGGCCTAATTATGCAGTAATCCGTCAACAAATTGCATCATATATTTTTCAATCTCCTCAAAAATTTCGGAAAGAGCAGTCTCTTCTTGCGCTCGCTGACGAAACTCAATTTGATACCTCCATTATCGAGGAGATTATTCAACAAATGATAGAGAACAAAGAACTTACACGGTATAATGCATCCATGCTCAAACTTGGAGATCTTTGGTGGGACCGGTCAGAAATAATGGGGCAAATTCATTCCAATATTGAAAGAAGAGGTGGTATGGACGTGGTTGATATTGACACGGGTGGTCCCATTGCATACAACGTTCTCTATGATGGCGGGAAATTTATCGGTGTGGGGGGGAAGGCACTCGAAGTGAGGCGATGGGAGAACATGACTCTAGAGGTTCAAAAAGCCATTGATGAAGCCCACCCGCAGGGAAAATGGTCATACATCGCTTCCCCTCAGTTCCAGCATGCAAGTCAACCGGAAGCGTTACGTCGTTATTTGAGAATTGAAAGGGATAATTGGCCATTGATCCGGACCCCAAAAAATTCCTTTATCTTCCATCTCGGGGGATCAATCCGCACTGCAGTGCTCAAATTACTTATCAAGCAATATGCAAGTGATATTCCAAATTTATTAGTGAATGGCTGGTATATTCGATTTCCGTCAGTTATCGAGGAGAAACCCTCCTGGTGTACATCCTTTACACCAGGTGTTCTCAAACTTCTCTTGTACGAACAGCAAAATCTTGAGATGATCGAGAGGGTCTTAATGAGACCTTATGCAAATGATAAATTACCACCGAGTGTTCGCATACGGGAAGTGTGGGAATGGCTGAATATTGAGAAGGAATCAAAGGAAATTCAAGATTCAAAATGGACACCAATCCCGGATCACACAACGGAGAATGCATTACGATTATTTATTCAGAAATAATACAGTGATGATTCCTCACAAATCAAAAGTTATTGATAATGCGATAGTGAAATAATGTGATTTATTGTTATAGTGAAATGAGGAGGAAATCACCCCCCCCTCCCTTCACCAGCCCGTACTCAATCTCGTAGAAGCACCCGGGCACCGAGATGAAATAGTTCATCTTCTTCTGCTCCTCTGCCTCGGCGATTTGCTTCAGCAGCGAAGCCTGCTCATCGGGGGTATGACCGGCGGTCACCCATCGCTTGGTCTCATCGCACATCTTCCAGGACCCGGGGCGAACCGACTCCGGGGGCTTGGTCACCGAGTCGTCGGCAGGGTCGAAATACGACACAACCTCGTTCTTCTCGGACTCCGCAGCTAACTGCAGTGCCTCGGCAACCTCTCTCTCGACAATTGCCTCCTCCCGGGCCTCGACCGCCTGGCCCTTCTGCCGGTGCTGCCAGTGACAGGAGAATGTGCCACTTGGGAACACATCATCGTTCTTCTAAACGCCAATGTAAAAATATTGGAGAAGATATTACAATCAGATAGAGTGAAAAACATTAAGACCGCAATTAAAGACGATTTTGCACCGCCAGTGACACTTGTCTACTGGGTCACCGATCATCCCCATTTTGGGAAACATTGCACAGAAGTAGTGCATCGGGTGGAAAAAGGAGATATCCAGGGAGTAATCCCGGCTATTATTCTGAATGAACTCCTCCACCGTATCATGATTGCAGAGACGATTGAGAGGGGATACGCACGCAGCTCCCAGGACGCAGTCAAGATATTGAAAGATGATCCTTCTATTATCAAGGAAATGACTATTGCAGGGATCGTGTACGACACCCTGCCAACGATGGGATTTGAGATGATTGAGGATGAACGTGGAATCTCAAGTCTCACGTATTATTTCTCAAAAGAACTGTGCTTGATGGCAAAGGATGCAGCAATTGTGGCGTATGCCCACAAATACGATATATCTCATATTGTCACTAATGATCGTGATTTCCAGCGGGTCCAATGGCTCACCTGCTGGAGTCCTTGAAAAGAGATGACAATTATTCCTCCCTCCCCATAAACACCGCCGCCTTCCTCGCCCGTCCCTCCAGCACATCCATGACCCCCGCCAGCGGCGATATGTACAGGATCGGCTCAATCCAGACATTCATCGCTTTTCCCGAGACCGACCGCCTCGCCACTCCCACATGAGTATGATTTGACAGCAGCAGGACCGGCACGGTCTCGCCGTCCAGAACATCGACCACATCGACGAGCGGGATGCAGAAACCGCGGGTGTCCATGTCGGGGCATACGATAAAGAGGAGGGAGTGATAATTGTGGTTACCGCATACGAACCGGACCCTGATCGCTGGGAAGATCACTATACAAGGAGAAAATCATGAAGTGCGTAGTATGCAAGAGTGGAGAGACCCGCCCCGGGACCACGACAGTCACATTCGAGCGGGATGGACTCACCCTTGTGATGAAAGAGGTGCCCGCAGAGATCTGCGCGAACTGCGGCGAAGATTACGTGGATGAGACAGTCGCCCGCGAGATCATGGCACTGGCCGAAAAGATGGCGCAAAGCGGAGCCCAGGTTGATGTGCGCCGGTATGTGCCTGGATCTGTAACGTGCTGAAATACCATGGATGTATCCACTCTGACAATACAACCGCCCTATGAACTATCGGCGTAATACTTCCAACAACGATATCTCCAGGCAGAAGACACAGCCGGAGGATTCGCAGGACTCACTGGCACAACAATTATCAGGTGTTCTGAAACTCCTAAATCCTGAAATTATCGAGGAAATTGCAGAATCCAATTTCCCCGATTGATTCCTCCTCACCATTCCACCTCCCCCAATCCCCTCGCACACTGCCGCTTTCATCGCCCGCCCCTCCAGCACATCCATGACCCTCGCCAGCGGCGACGTGTACAGGATCGGCTCAATCCAGACGTTCATCGCTTTTCCCGAGACCGACCGCCTCGCCACTCCCACTTGAGTATGATTTGACAGCAGCAGGACCGGCACGGTCTCGCCGTCCAGGACATCGACCACATCGACGAGCGGGATGCAGAAACCGCGGGTGTCCAGGTCAAGGCATACGATAAAGAGGAGGGAGTGATAATTGTGGTTACCGCATACGAACCGGACCCTGATCGCTGGGAAGATCACTATACAAGGAGAAAATCATGAAGTGCGTAGTATGCAAGAGTGGAGAGACCCGCCCCGGGACCACGACAGTCACATTCGAGCGGGATGGACTCACCCTTGTGATGAAAGAGGTGCCCGCAGAGATCTGCGCGAACTGCGGCGAAGATTACGTGGATGAGACAGTCGCCCGCGAGATCATGGCACTGGCCGAAAAAATGTCACAAAGCGGAGCTCAGGTTGATGTGCGCCGGTATGTACCTGGATCCGTAACGTGCTGAAATTCATGGGGAATCTGCGTATACTCTCTTTTTTAGTGTTCTGAATCCTCCGTCGAGAAATATTCCGCCATGTTTTCAAGAAAATTTGGCTGCAAAGATGACGCAATTCCCAATTTTTGAATGCCTTCGATCTTCTTCTTGATTTCAGAGAATGAGATAAAACCGCATACCTTCGAGAGAGGTTTCGTCTTCAATTCGAACGTCGGCCGAAGGATCTCCTGACGCACCTTGTCCCGCCGTTCATCACTTGCCAGAAGATAGAGTTTGATGTCGAGATTCGGCTGCAATGAGAGTAAATCGCTCATCCGGAGCAGCCCCGAATAAATGGAGGTGGTACTTTCCACTTCGAATGCAGAGAGAATTGAGTTCCCTTTCAACCAGAGGACATCAATCAGTTCAATCGTTCTCTGGGTCGCATCATTGAACTGCGTGGGAAGTTCCTGCACCATTCCCGGCAGGCTCCCCAGCGTCTGGCCCCCGCAGATTTTTGATCGGTCGTTCCGTGCAACCCAGATGTCCAATCCCATTTCATACCCGAGTTTCAGGAGCAGGTATTGAATCTCGACGTGTTGCGATACTTCTTCAGGTTTGACCTCTTCCTTAGCTGGGGCCTCTTCTTCGGGGATGCTTACCAGAGTGGTCGCCTGCTTTTTTCGTCCCTTTTCCGCAACACGATAGAGAGGGACACGGGCAATTTTTCTCGGGTCAACGGGATGGAATACAGGATTCTCTTTTGCCTGCTGTAAAAGTGATACAATCAGTTCCCCATCGGAATTCTTCTTGAATTTTACCGGGCTGCCACGGAGAAATCCTTTGAAATATCCCTTGTCAGACTCGTCCTTATAGAAATCTACTTTCCCGAATAATGCATCCATCTGGACACCGTATTCAGGGTCCAGGAGGATCAGTGGCCGGACATCAAGCCTTTCAGGAAATTCATCAATATTCCAGATCGCCCTCGTATCTTTGCTTGGACCAATGACCTCCAATGCACCAACCCAACACATGACTCCTGTGAGATAACAGAGGAGAACATCTCCTTTCTGAATTGCTTGTACCGACTTTTTCCTCCTTGTTCGGAACCCGCTGACAGATGCTCCCGCATCTCGAAATTCTTTCCAGGTAGTTCCTGTAAATAAATCAAGCCAGTATGAGACCACGGTATCCCCCTGAACTGAATTCGATGTTCTACCCTTTATATTCCTTGATTGATATTCTGGAATTATTTTATAAGTCAATATAGATATTCTCTTGAGTCTCTCATGCCTCAAGAAATTAAACATATTATGGAAGTAATTCCAAAATTCAGAGAAATAATTGAAAACCTTGAGAAAATTAAAAGATTTATGGTTAAAGAGAGTAGTATTAATTACCGATCTCAAGATGCGAGAATGGTTGCATTGGACTCACTGCAAATAACAATTTCAGCAGTGGAAATGTGGATTCAATGCTGTAATTCTCTCGCAAATTGCCACACACGCGGAAAATTATTCGATGAGCAACAATTCCTGAAGTCCGTTGGAAGTGGGGTAAATAAGGATCAAACCGAGATGATAATGTTTGATCACCTAAAACTGGGATTTATCACCCTTGCACATTTCAAAATTGACAACCTCTTTCAAAATATTTTACGACATTTAAACGTCTTACCGGGTGAAAAAACCGGATATTGGACTCTCACAGATACAATCCTGAAGGAATGTTCAATATCACCAAAAGGTGCTGAAAAAGACTATTTAATTGCCTTCGCGAATATCAGAAATTCTTTGCACAACAATGGAATCCATAGAGGTGAAGATTTAGAAGTTGCCATTGATGGGATGGAATTCAAATTCATGAAAAATTCACCCGTAGAATATGCCACTTGGGAACACATCATCGTTCTTCTAAACGCCAATGTAAAAATATTGGAGAAGATATTACAATCAGATAGAGTGAAAAACATTAAGACCCCAATTAAAGACGATTTTGCATTTGGAGCATAAATTTTAAAAATTTTTGCATCCATCCTTCTCTTCACCATTCTGGTTATTCAACAGGAACATCTCCAAAAATTCTGATAACATCTTATTCCACCTCCCCCAATCCCCTCGCACACTGCCGCTTTCATCGCTCGCCCCTCCAGCACATCCATGACCCTCGCCAGCGGCGACATGTACAGGATCGGCTCAATCCAGACGTTCATCGCTTTTCCCGAGACCGACCGCCTCGCCACTCCCACTTGAGTATGATTTGACAGCAGCAGGACCGGCACGGTCTCGCCGTCCAGGACATCGACCACATCGACGAGCGGGATGCAGAAACCGCGGGTGTCCAGGTCAAGGCATACGATAAAGAGGAGGGAGTGATAATTGTGGTTACCGCATACGAACCGGACCCTGATCGCTGGGAAGATCACTATACAAGGAGAAAATCATGAAGTGCGTAGTATGCAAGAGTGGAGAGACCCGCCCCGGGACCACGACAGTCACATTCGAGCGGGATGGACTCACCCTTGTGATGAAAGAGGTGCCCGCAGAGATCTGCGCGAACTGCGGCGAAGATTACGTGGATGAGACAGTCGCCCGCGAGATCATGGCACTGGCCGAAAAGATGGCGCAAAGCGGAGCCCAGGTTGATGTGCGCCGGTATGTGCCTGGATCTGTAACGTGCTGAAATACCATGGATGTATCCACTCTGACAATACAACCGCCCTATGAACTATCGGCGTAATACTTCCAACAACGATATCTCCAGGCAGAAGACACAGCCGGAGGATTCGCAGGACTCACTGGCACAACAATTATCAGGTGTTCTGAAACTCCTAAATCCTGAAATTATCGAGGAAATTGCAGAATCCAATTTCCCCGATTGATTCCTCCTCACCATTCCACCTCCCCCAATCCCCACACACATCGCCACCCCTCTCTCCTTGTCCCTCCACTCCGCCTTCTCCATCCCGCAGAACGTGCACCTCCCGATGTCTGCCGTCACCCGTTCCAGCCGGTCCACATCGATCATTCCCGGCAAAGGCGGGGACTGAAGATCGCTCCCTCCTGACCATCTACTGGTATAACTCTGTATAGAGACACCACGGATCCTCTATCCCACCTTTCGCAGGAGAAATAGTTCCATCTGAAAAATTAGCCGATATGCCGGATTAAAATACTTAGATTTATATCTGAGAAATGTTATATTTAATCTGTGCCCGCAATCGCAAAATTCAAGGCAAAAGATTTCACGACACGACAGATAGGCCATTTGGGACTCGTTGCCGGAGCAATTGATGAACTCGGAATCACCGGGGTTATCGACAGGGAATTTCCCAAATCCCGCAACCACGCACTTTCCCATTCTGACATCATCAAAGCCATGGTCCTCAACGGACTGGGTTTCAATGAACGTCGTGTCTATCTCTTCTCCCGATTTTTCGACAACCTTGCCACAGAACAACTCTTCGGTCCTGGGATCACCCCCGACCATTTCAACGATGATGTTGTATTACGCACGCTGGACAGGATCTATGAATACGGGTCCACTGACCTCTTCAATAAAATCGTCCTCCAAGTCATGGCAAAACTGGAGTTTGGAACCCATCTTCTCCATGTCGATACGACAACGTTCAGCGTCCATGACGACTATAACCAAGATGATGACGATTTCAGGACCATCACCATCACCCACGGTCATAACAAGGACCGCCGCTGGGATCTCAAGCAATTTGTGCTCGCGATGGTCACGAACCAGCACGGGATACCATTATTCACTCAACCCTATTCAGGAAATGAGTCCGACAGGAAGATCCTGCTTGAGACAATCCAGAAAGTGAAAAACAACCTCAACCTCAAGGATAAAGCCTACTACGTCGCAGACAGTTCGTTTTACACAGCACACAATCTCCAGACTCTGGGGAGACATACATTCTGGATCAGCCGGCCGCCGTCCACCATCGAGGAAGTGAGAAATCTCATCCATTCGGAAGTTCCCATGGTCGCGGCAAAGACAGAAGGATATGCCGTCTATGAATACACATCCGAGTATGCCGGGATACCACAGAAGTGGATCCTTGTCTCCTCTGAAAAAGGTCGGCTTACAAAAGAGAAAACCTTTGCAAAGAACCTTGAGAAACGTGTCAGAGATGCCGGGAAATCATGGAAAAGACTCCAATCAAAAGAATTTGCCTGTGAACCGGATGCGTGGATGGCCGCCCGGTCGTGGTTTGCAAAACATCCGTTCCTCTCCTCTGAAAAAGTCACCGTTGTCCAAATGGTCAGGAAAAAGAATGGAAAGAGGGGGCGACCAGGGAAGGGAGATGTGACCAGGACGGTCTATGCCCTTGAATCTCCCCTGGAGGTCGATCCAGAGTACGTGGAGCGGGAAAAATCCTATCTGGGCCGGTTTGTGATTGCAACAAACGACCTCGATTTGGACCCGGATTCCATTCTTGCCTATTATAAAGGTCAACAGTCCGTGGAACGGGGATTCCGGTTTCTCAAGGATGGAACGTTTCATGCCGCAGAGATTTACCTTAAAAAGGAGACGAGGATCGAAGCCCTGTCCATGATCATGGTTCTCTGTCTTTTTGTCTATTCTGTTGTTGAGTGGTATCTCCGGTGCAGGTTGAAAGAGACCGGAAAGACGGTGAAGAACCAGTTACACAAGCCGATTCAGAATCCAACTCTGAAATGGATATTTATCCTTTTCATGAGACCGGCGGAGGTTGAAGTGGCTGTGAATTCCCATAAGCAACGGTTTATCGTGAACCTGGATGAGGACGTGACCGAAATCCTTGGCGTCCTGGGGCCGTCTTTTGAAAAATATTATTTCTCGAGGGAGACATGCGAAATGTGAGGTTCCCAATCACCATTGAAAATTGCAAAGCAATGTTTCCTTTTGACCCGGTGTTACGCTGGAATTTTGTCCGGATTCAGGATACTTTCCTGTATTTTCCCATAGGCACCCCGATCTCGAACCGTGCCCCCTTCCCGGGCTCGCCGTTCTCGGTGATCGTAATCCCGGTAATTGCGAGGATCTCGCGGGAAAAGAAGAGGCCCATGCCGGTGTTCTTCCCGTATCCCCGTGAGAATATCTCTTCTTTCTCCCCGGGAGGAATGCCAACCCCGTCGTCCTCGCACACGATGATATAGCTGTCATCTCTTTCTTCTCCGGAGAACCGGATGGTCGTTACCTTTTCCCCATACCGTAGGGAATTATCCATAAGGTTGAACACTACCCTGCGGGTCAACGGATCAGCAAAGATCTCTGTTCCCCCCGGCAGGTCATTGCTCAGACGGACCCGGCCGAGGTGTAACTCCTGCGCGACGGAATCGACGAGCTGCCGGACATCATGCCATGTGGGGGTTTCGACACCGACATTTTCGTACTCCTTCGTGAACCGGATCATGTCCGCAATGCGTTCAGATGCTTTTTCAATAATCCCGATTTTTTCAGACATGCTGGAATCGGACTGTTCCTCCTTGAGGATATTCGCATATCCCTGGATGATGGTGAGCTGGTTTTTGATGTCGTGCCGGGTGATGGAAGAGAGAAGGCTGAGTTTGTGGTTCGCCATGTGCAGTGCCTCTTCGACATGTTTGCGTTCGGTGATGTCACTCGCAAATCCGAGGAGATTTCCTTCCGAGATTCTGACTGCCTTGACAAGCCAGTACCGTACATCCCCGCTTTTTGTGACGTACCTCGAGTCCCCGACTGCAATGCCTTCTTCTTTTACTTTCCGGAAATGCGCGAATCCGAGGTCCTGGTCAGAGGGAGCGATGAGATCCCTGATATTCTTCCCGAGGAGTTCCTCCCTTGCATAACCCGTCATCTCGCAGGCGGCCTTGTTCACCATGAGGTAATTCCCTTCTCTGTCTGCGAGAAATATGCCGTCGGGAGCATTCTCCATGTAGTTCCGGAACCTCTCCTCGCTCTGGCGGAGCGCCTCTTCGGCCTGTTTCCGCTCGGTGATGTCCCGGATGATCCCTTCCACACCCAGGATCGACCCGTCATGATCATAGTAAAAAGTGCTGGTGACAGATGCCTGCAGTGGAGTACCATCTTTCTTCTTGATTAATACTTCATAGTCCGTCACCCTCCCCTGCGCCGTGATCTGCTGCAGCATCTCCTTCCTGCATTCAGGATAAACCCAGAAACTTTCAACTGGTTTTCCGATAATCTCCTCCAATGAGCCGTAGCCTAAGGCCAGGACTGCGGAGGGGCTTGCCATGATAATCGTCCCTTTGTCATCCGTCCGGTAATAGATATCCTGGATATTCTCAACTATGCTCCGGTACCGTTCCTCGCTCTCCCTGAGTGCCTCCTGGGCCCGGACCCAGTCGGTGACGTCATTGTAGATGGCAACGATCTCACCACTCGATACCCTGTATATCCAGTTCTCCCGCCATGTCTCGGGACCGCGGTCGTCCCTGCAGAGTGCCGGTGGTAGGTATGCTTCTTCTCCCGTCTTCCAGACCCGCTGAAAAACCGGGAGAAGCCCAAATTCCCTCACACCCGGAAATACTTCCGTGACACGCCGGCCGATAACCTCGTGCCTTGTGATGTGTTCCGTCTCTTCCGCCTTTGGGTTGAAATCCCGGATGATAAAATCCTCTCCCCCGTCAACTGCCTCGTACACAACGACAGCGCTTGGCATCGTGGAGAATATCCGGCGGTATCGCTCTTCGCTCTCCCTGAGCGCCTCCTCTGCCCGTTTCTGTTCGGAGATGTCCCGGAACGTCCCCTCGACACCAAGCACAGTCCCGTCCGGTGCATGCACGAGGTGGCTGCTTGTCGAGACGAGCACCGGTGACCCGTCCTTTTTCCGGAGGATTACCTCGTAGTTGGTCACTTTGCCGTTCCGGTAGAGCTCCTCCAGGAACTTTCTCCTGTCCTCCGGGTTATAGTAAAAGTCCCCGGCGATCGGTCTCCCGATGCACTCGGAAACATCGTCGTACCCAAGGAGCAGTGCCCAGGAACGGCTCGCCTTCACGAGATTTCCTTCTCTATCACTCCGGTAGTAGACGTCCTGGATCTGGTCAAGGAGAGATATGTAATCCCTGTTTGCCTCGAGGAGAGCCTCTTCTGCCTTTTTCAGGGGCGTGATATCCAGGAGGGACGTAATGCTTTTCTGGGTTCCCGGTATGAGGGCAACCGTCAGATAAATGTGCCGGACTTCTCCCGTTCCCGATAAAAACCTGAATTCATAGTTCTTCAGGGCCCGGTCCGGCTCTGACCGGCGGAGGCGGTGCTGTTTTACCATCCGGTCAAGGTCTTCCCTGACCACGAAGTCCATCCATTTTTTCCTGTTCTCGATCTCCTCCCGGGAGAGCCCGCTCAAGCGGACAAACTCAGAATTTGCAAGGTTGATCGTCCCATCGTTCTCGACCAGGACCGTCGCCGTCCCTGTCGTCTCGAAGATGGTCCGGTATAACTTCTCGCTCTCCCTCAGCATCTGCTCTTTTTTACTGAGTTCGTCATAGTTTTGCCGCAGTTCCTCTTCGGTTGCGGACAGTTGTTCATATGCCGCATGGAGTTCGGTGTTTATCTGCTCCAATGCTTCCGCTGCCCGTTTCTTCTCGGTGATGTCCCGGATGGATTCTATCGCCCCGGTAATCCTGCCCTGCGTGTCATAGAGGGGCGATGCCGTGAACCACAGGGCTGCACCCTTCCCCTGTCTCAAGTGGGGGATGGTGATCTCGGCATAGAACTTCCTTCCTTCCCTTCTGAATGTGGGGTACTTTGCCTCGATCCCGGGATACTCTCCAAGTACCAGGTCGATGAGGATAGGGCGGCGCTCATGGTAAAAGGGGATTGCATACTCGAAATTTCCTTTCTCCAGGATGTCGCCGGCAGGAACCCCTGTCATCCGTTCCATGGCACGGTTCCAGGCGATCACTTTTCCTTCGGTATCGATGGCAAACGTTGCATCAGGCAGGAAATCGATGATCTGCCGGAGCCTTTCCTCGCTCTCGAGGCGGTCATGCTCGGCCTTGGACAATTCGACGGCTTTTGTGATCTTCCGTTCCAGTTCCGCGAACTGGGGCCGCACATCTCCTCCCTTCTGGAGGTAGAAATCGGCACCACTCTCAAAGGCCTCGATGACGACCTCTTCGCGGCCCTTCCCCGTGAAGATGATGAAAGGGACAGTGTTTCCTCTTTTCCGGATCTCCTTGAGAAAGGCGATGTCATCCATCCCGGGCATCTGGTAATCAGAGACGATGACGTCGTACTGGCGGGTCTCTATCATCGCAAGGGCCGCTACGGCAGAGTCCGCGACTTCGACCGAGAATTTTCCCATCTTTTCAAGATACATCTTTGTCAGGTCGAGGAAGGCAGGCTCATCGTCGACGTAGAGGACAGAGATCACGACATACCACCATCCTGGAGTGTCAGGGGATACGGGAGAGACCGCGGGTCGTCTCTCGCCTGTCATGGATATGGTTCATTCAGGAGATAAACAATACCTTTTAGCCCCCTCCTTTTTTCCTCAATAAAAATCGCCTGATACACAGTTCAATCTATTATTCAGAAGAAATTCATAGACCTAGTGTAAAAGTACATTTCTAAAAACCTCTAAATCGAAAAATAAGCAAGAATAAATCGTAAAATTGATTGTTCTCGAAGGGGAATACATATTTGGTGAAACAATG
>Ga0272448_1000335_pt1 | contig 73415 bp, 52 predicted proteins | sample YNPCB0191_FD_202220 | JGI IMG/M metagenome (GOLD analysis project Ga0272448, IMG submission 202220) | Hot spring sediment microbial communities from Yellowstone National Park, WY, United States - YNP-CB-019-1 | ecosystem: Environmental > Aquatic > Thermal springs > Hot (42-90C) > Sediment...
CGCGGCATCGAAGGTACGGCGTGGTGTTGGCATGAAATCCCCCAGGTAAATAAATGGGGGTACCCAGAATATACCCATCATATCCAACATTCAGAACATCGGGCCTCACAATGTCTGCGTGCACCCATTTTGAGATCCGGTGAACGCGTTCACCCGCGGCAAGCGCAGCACGAATAATCTGCTTCCGGCTGGATACCGAGTTCTTCCGGGCTGGCGATGCGGCCCAGGATGGCGGAGGCGGCGGCGATGGCCGGGCTGGCGAGGTAAACCTCGCTCTTCGTGTGGCCCATGCGGCCTACGAAGTTGCGGTTGGTGGTGGCTACAGCGCGCTCGCCTTCGGCAAGGATGCCCATATGCCCGCCCAGGCACGGCCCGCAGGTGGGGGTGCTCACTGCGGCTTCCGCCTCGACAAAGATATCCATCAGGCCTTCCTTCACCGCCTGCTGCCAGATGAGCTGCGTGGCGGGGAAGATGATCATGCGCACATCGGGATGCACCTTGCGCCCCTTGAGGATGGCGGCGGCCACGCGCAGGTCCTCAATGCGCCCATTGGTGCAGGAGCCGACCACCGCCTGCTGAATGGCGATGTTCATCGACGCGGCTTCGCTGATCGACTTGGCATTGGACGGCAGGAAGGGGAAGCTGACCTGTGGCTCGATGTCGCGGCAGTCCCACTCGTAGGTCGCCATATATTGCGCATCCGGATCGCTGGCATAGAATGTATACGGGCGCTTGGCGCGGCGCTCTACATACTCGCGCGTCACGTCGTCGGGGGCGATGATGCCGTTCTTCCCGCCGGCTTCGATGGCCATGTTGCAAAACGCCATGCGGTCGGACATGCCCAGGCCTTCAATGGTCTCGCCGCAGATCTCCATCGCGCGATAGCGCGCGCCGTCGACGCCGATCTTGCCGATGGTGTAGAGCACCAGGTCTTTGCCGCTCACCCAGGGGTTGCGCGGGCCGAAGAAGATGAACTTCATGCTTTCCGGCACGCGGAACCAGGTCTCGCCCAGCGCCATCGCCGCGGCCAGGTCGGTGCTGCCCACGCCGGTGGAGAAGGCGCCCAGCGCGCCGTAGGTGCAGGTGTGGCTGTCGGCACCGATGATGCAATCACCGGGGAGCACCAGACCCTGCTCGGGCAACAGCGCATGCTCGATGCCCATGCGGCCCACTTCGAAATGGTAGGCGAGCTCCTGCGCTTTGGCGAACTCGCGCATCTGCTTGGTGAGCTGTGCGGACTTGATATCTTTATTCGGCGTGGAATGATCCGGGATCAACGCCACTCGCTCACGGTCGAAGACGCGCGAGGCGCCCATGCGCGTGAATTCGTTAATCGCCAGCGGCGCGGTGATGTCGTTGCCCAGCACAAAATCCAGCTTGCAGTTGACGAATTCTCCCGGGTGCACCTCGGCCTTCCCGGCATGGGCGGCGAGGATCTTCTCAGTAATGGTCATCGGCATAGGTGGTACGCTCCCCATTGAAGCTGCCGCTCAGTTGAATCGTGTCGCGAGCGTCAGTTATTAAATTGTAACTTAAAAACGATGGTGGCGTCAAAAACGCCGTATCCAATACCGGGAGCAGCGGCGAAATATCCGCTTCCATTACCACATACTCCTACACCCCCATACTTCCAAACCGTTCTCCTCGGCGTTTAGCTTGATACTATTGTCACGTTGAATGCAATCTGTTATACTATCTCGACTTCTCTTGACGCTTAACGGTAATATTACCGCTATGCAAGAGATGCGATCCTGATCTTATCGGGATCGGGCATGGGCGCCAGCCCGTGTGTCCTTCCTGCCCCTCCAGTGTGAGTGGGCCAATCATTTTGTCCATGGGAAGGAGGTGACAGAATGCGAAAATATGAGGTCATGTATATCCTTCAGCCGACGTTGTCGGCCGAAGAGCAGACCGCTCTCGTTGATCGTTTCAACGATCTGATTACGTCGATGGGCGGCACGGTGGAAAAGACCGATCGTTGGGAGCGCCGCCAGCTCGAGTACGAGCTCAAACGATTCCGCGAAGGGTACTATGTGGTTGTCGAATTCACCGGCGACCCCACTCTGGAAAAAGAAATGGATCGGCAAATGAAACTCACTGAGCCGATTTTACGTCACATGATTACACGTCCAGATGAGAAGTAAGGCACGATTTTGATTATTTGGTACTGAGGAGGCATTCGGATGGTTAACAAGGTGATTTTGGTTGGGCGTTTGTGTACGGACCCGGAGTTGAAATACACCCCGAGTGGAATCGCAGTGGCGAATTTTCGTGTGGCCGTTGATCGCCAGTTCAACAATGCATCAGGCGAACGGGAGACGGATTTCATTGATATCGTCACCTGGCGGCAAAACGCGGAATTTGTCAACACGTATATGACCAAGGGCCGGCTCGTGCTGGTGGAGGGGCGATTGCAAGTCCGCCAGTGGCAGACCCCGGACGGTCAGCGACGCCGGAATACTGAAGTCGTGGCGGATAGTCTTCGCGCGCTGGACAAACCGCGCGAGCCGCGCGAAGGTGCGGAACCGAGCGGTGCTCCGCAGCATGCCCGTGCTGCGAGCGCGCCCCATCGCGATGAATATCCTATGCCGGAAGAAGCTCCCGATTTCGATGTGCCGGATATCACGGACCCCTTTGCGGATCAGTGACGGAGTGAACTGCCCGACGGTGTGAACGCTGTCCGGGCTGAACCGAGATGACCGCCGATGAGCGGTCAACGAGAACAGAGGAGAACCTATGGCGACCGGAGATAGTCAATCACGCCCGGGACGCGGTGGCGGCGGACGCACTTTTCGGCGTACTCGTCCAAAAGCCTGCCAGTTCTGCGTGGATAAGATAGAGTGCATCAACTATAAGGACATCGGGAAATTGCGCGGGATGGTTACTGAGCGCGGGAAGATCAAACCCCGCGGTCAGACCGGTACCTGTGCAGCCCATCAACGCAAAGTGGCATTGGCCGTTAAGCGTGCTCGGAATATGGCATTGCTGCCTTTCGTGGCGAGCTGAGGTCCACATGCACAGCCCCGCCGGGTATTCAAACACCCGGCGGGGTAATTTTTTGCCTGAAGCTTACCTAACTCCCCTGCCCCCCTTCCCTCTGTGGAAAGGAGACGGGTGAATATCGACCAAGCGAGGAACAACAAATGCGCACCCCTTTGATTGCGGGAAACTGGAAGATGAATATGACGATCGCCGATGGTGTGGCGCTCGTGGAGAATTTGAAAAGCGCGCTGCAAGGCGTGCAAGGCGCGGAGGCAGCCGTGTGCCCGCCGTTCGTGCTGCTGAAACCGATTGCTGATGCGCTGGCCGGCGGCAACATTGCCCTTGGCGCGCAGGATATGTTCTGGGAGGCGAAAGGCGCCTACACCGGGCAGATCTCCGGCCCCATGCTGAACGACGTCTGCTGCAAATACGTCATCATCGGCCACTCCGAGCGCCGCGGGCGCTTCGGCGCCATCCCGGCCGGCTGGAGCGACGAACTGTTGCAGGCGTTCGGCGATAACGATACGGTGGTGAATCGCAAAGTGCATGCGGCGTTCACCTATGGGCTCATCCCCATCATGTGCTGCGGCGAAACGCTCGAGGAGCGCGAGCGCGGTATCACCGACGAAGTTGTCGCCGGGCAGATCCGGCTCGGGCTGCAGAATCTCACCGCCGAGCAGGTAGCCAGCATGGTCATCGCGTATGAGCCGGTGTGGGCCATCGGCACCGGCAAAGTCTGTGACCCGTCGGAAGGCAACCGCGTCATCGGCATCATCCGCAGCGTCGTGCGCGAGATGTTCGGCAATGCCGCCGACAGCGTGCGCATCCAGTATGGCGGCAGCGCCACGCCGGAGAATATCGCCGAAATCATGGCGCAGCCGGAAATCGACGGCGCGCTGGTAGGCGGCGCCGCACTGAAGCCGGCCTTCGCCGAGATGGTGAAAGCCGCGGCAGCGAAATAACCTGATACCGCATGGGCCGACCTGTTACATCTATACCGGTAACAGGTAAGGTGTCCGGTATTTCGGGGACTGACATCGAAACTCCTGAATAAGGTGATCGAAATCACGAAAAGCTTTCCTGGAGTTTCGGTGTCTGTCCCCGAAATACATAGTATCCGCTTGCATTAACCGGAATATCCGTATGGACTACGCCGAAATTTCGACGATCCAGACCGAGCATCAGGCAGCGATCACGCGTCTGTTCGCTGGCGACTCGCTGCCATACGTCCCGATTATCAATGGCTCCTATGCCGGCTATTACGGCACGGCGGATAATACGGCATTCGACCAATGGCTCGCTGCTGACCTCCCGGATAACCTCCCGGCGCTCCTGCATGATGCCGCCGATCCCATCACTTTTCACCCGCTCGTTGTGGAATTTGCCCCGTTCGGCGTGCATTATATCGACGCCCTCTTTGGTGCGCGCGTTTTTCAGCATGAGGGACAGCACTGGTCCGACCTCTTGCCCGGTGATCTCGCAGACCTGTCGCTGGTCGATGTCGCCGCCTCTCCGCTTGGGGTATGGACGCTCAATGCGCTCGACCGATTGCTCGCGCATTTACCATTGCCGGTTGCGGCCACCTTCCCCATCTTCTCTTCGCCGCTCAATGTTGCCATCAACCTTTTCGGCGAAGAGGTGTTGATGGACCTGGCAGATCCCGATGACGGCGTCTTGCATGGGTTGGCGGTGATCGGCGCCACCATCAGTGATCTCCACCAATTGATGCGGCAGCGGTATCCGGCTGATCGCCTCCGCTTTTATTGTTCCTGCACGCGCTGGGCGCCGGATGGCTTCGGGCACATCTGCGGATGCTCTACGCAGCTTCTTGGGGCTGAAGCCTACGCCCGCTATCTCGCTTCACTCGATGCGCGCATTCTCGCCACCTACCCGCACGGCGGCACCATCCATCTTTGTGGCCGACACACGCAACACCTGGCATGCTGGCGCGCCATGCCCACCCTGCGCGGTGTGCAACTGAACGATGCCGCCGCTGATGACTTCCCGGCCTATTTCGCCGGACTGCGTGACGACCAGCTCATCTATATTGCCCCCACAGAAGCGATGCCCATTGAACGCATTCTCGCCGCCAGCAAGGGGCGACGAATCATCCTGCAGGCGCAATGCAGCGAGCGGTGTTTGGCGTAAAAACCAGCAGATTTCTCTCATCACTCTTTGCGTCGATACAAAATCGTGCTACACTCAATGCGTCTCTCATTATTGTTCTGTTGGTCCTGCGCTCGGGTGCTTGATCCGGGCAACTGATCGTCCTATAATCTTACCAACGCAGGAAGTACCACCTTGATACTACTCATCTGTTTTGCCTGCTGTGCGAGCTATCTGATTGGCTCCCTTCCCTTTGGCCTGTGGATTGGTCTGGCATGGAAGGGCGTGGATATTCGCACGCTGGGCAGTAAAAATATTGGCGCGACGAATGTCTTGCGCGTGCTGGGTCCTGGCCCCGCGGCGGTCGTTTTCGTGCTGGACACGCTGAAAGGCGCGCTTGCGATCATCGTCTTCATCGATTTGTTGTTGCCGGGTGCAGCTGTTCCATTTCTGTATCGCGTGCTGATCGGCCTTTGCGCTATCCTCGGGCACACCTTCTCGCCGTTCCTCCGCTTCAAAGGGGGCAAAGGCGTGGCGACATCGCTCGGCGCGCTGCTCGCTTTGAATCCTCTGGTGGCGACTGTCGCGCTCATTGCCTGGGGACTGGTGCTGGCCTTCTCCCGCTATGTCAGCCTCGCCTCGCTGGTCGCGGCATGGACACTGCCGTTTGCCGCATTCAACATTGCCCCGCCGAGTGATCAGCGCTGGCTGGTCGGCCTCGGATTGGGGCTGGCCATCCTGGTGACGGTGAAGCATCGCAGCAATATCGCCCGGCTGCTCAGCGGCACGGAGTCGAAAATCGGCAAGCGCGTGGAGACGCCGGCGGAATCCGCGGAGGTACGTTGAGATGTCACAGACAAAAATCGCCGTCATCGGCGCCGGGCAGTGGGGCACCACGCTGGCAGCCTTGCTCAGCGAAAACGGGCATGCCGTCACCCTGTGGGCGCGTGAGCCGGAGCTGGTCGCCGCCATCATGGAACGGCACGAGAACACGCTCTTTATGCCCGGCATCGCGCTGCCCGACGCGCTGCAGTCCACCTCCGACCTGACAGCGGCCACCGCCGGCGCGGAACTGCTGGTGATGGCCGTGCCCAGCCGCTGGATGCGCCCGGTGAGCCGGGAACTGGCGCAGCATCTCGACCACGGCATCCCGCTGGTCACCGTGACGAAGGGATTGGAGATTGAAACCGGCAAGCGCATGAGCGAGGTGGCGTGCGAGGAGATCCCCGTCCTCCCCGCGGTGGCTGCGCTGTCCGGGCCGAACCTGGCGCCGGAGATCGCCCGCGGGCTGCCCGCCGCCACCGTCATCGCCAGCCGCGATGCCGCCCTGGCCACCCGCGCGCAGGAGCTGTTTATGGCCCCGCGTTTCCGCCCGTATACCGGCGGCGATATCATCGGGGTGGAGATTTGCGGCGCGGTGAAAAACGTCATCGCCATCGCCGGCGGTATCTGCGAAGGACTGGGGTTCGGTGACAATGCCAAGGCCACGTTGATGACGCGCGCGGTGGCGGAGATTGGCCGCCTGGTGCAGGCCATGGGCGGGCGGATGGAGACGGTGGCCGGCCTGTCCGGTATGGGGGATCTCATCGCGACCTGTGCCTCGCCCATCAGCCGCAATCACCGGGTAGGGCTGGCGGTGGGCCGCGGCGAGGATTACCGCCAGGCACTCGGCGATTCCGGGCAGGTGGCGGAAGGCGTGCCGACCTCCGAAGCCGTGCGGCGTTTGTCGCAACAATTGCAGGTAGAAATGCCCATTTGCGAGCAAGTCTATGCTATGCTGTTCGAAGGCCGCTCGGCAGAGGAAGCCACGCGCGTGTTGATGACGCGCGAGCGCCGGAGCGAATAGGAGTGATTAGTCCGTAGCCCGAGCACAAATTACTAATCACTCTCCAAAGATGGGAGGTTGACGATGCGCACCCCGCTCTCCATCGGGATACTGGCCATCATGGTATTGGTGGTCGCCTTCATGCTCCTTGGCGGGAAAATGATCAATGCCGCCAGAATGTCTGGACCGTATCTGCATGTCGTCGTGGATATTCCGGCAAGTGCGGAGTTCACGTATCAGTTGACGCCGGCGTTGACCGACCCGATGGCGGCGGCGCAAAAGCAAGCTCAGCTCGTGACCATGCTGGCCGATGCGAAGAAGGGATTGGGCGCCGCGCACCTCTCTGCGATCGTCAGCGAAAATCAAGTGACCGTCACCTCGCTCGCGAAGAGCGCCGATGAGGCCAACGCACAGGACAAGAAAGTCAATGCCGCAATGCTGGCCATCTTCGGCAACGGCCATTTTCGTGAGGCGGATGTCACAAAGAGCTACAAGCCGGTGGACGCCGGCTTGCAGCAGAATGTGTGTCGTATTCTAGAGTGCCGTGCCAATCCCAATGGGACCAGAGGAGTGCGCGCGGCTGCGCAAGGCACCAACCAAGTCGCACTGGATATTTATGGTGTGAAAGACCCGGCGCAAATGGAAAAAATGTTGCGCGTTACCGCCCGCATGGAATTCCGCCTCGTGCCGGATGATATCAATGTCAATCTGGACCATGCGACGAATGAGGTGACGATTACACGAAAAGGCGTTGCAATCACCGAGAAAGAAGCGGTCGATGCGTCCTATCTGGTCGTCGCGGGGAGCGCGTTGAAGCCGAATTGTGATGTCACCTACGATAATCAGCACAATTGGGCGGTGAGTTTCGCGATGAAGGACAAAGCGAGCAGCGAACGATTTGGGGCCGTGACGGCCTCGAACATCGGGAAGCAACTGGCGATTGTGCTCGATAATAAAATTATCACCGCTCCGGTCATTCAAGGCGCGATCCCCGGCGATGGGATTATTGCCGGTGGATTCACGCTGGAGAGCGCGAAAGAGCTGGCGACATTGCTCAATGCCGGCGCGTTGCCGGTGCCGGTGACGATTGTGGAAAACCGCGTGGTTACCAAGTAACCTGCCATTTGCCTTAAACCTCGCAAAGCAGACAAATTGTGTTAATACGGTTTTGTCAACCTCGAAAATGGGCAAAAGGTACAGGATAGCTCTCGAAAACTGCCTTGATAGTTTACGGCGAACCACGCTGTCTCGCTTATCTTGTTATGGATATCAAGCTTGGTCGGCACTTCATTGCCAGCTTCCGATGAAATGAGGTTGACGCTGGGAAATGGCTCGGCTATAATGTTCCGAGCCGAAGTGATGGACTTCGGGGATTGCTCGTATTCGGGACAAGTCCGTGTCCATTCCATAAGGCGGGTCGCAAGCGCCGCTTTTTACAGCCGCGATCATTGATAGCGTAACGTTGAAATGAGCTGACCGTCTTTTCATTGGCTGTTTGATGAACGGTCAATGATCGCAGCATAGTTTCAGTTATCAATGAGCAAATCGGCAATTCTTCACGAAGGCCAACGATGTCTCGTGTGTAGGAGTTCTGACGGATGCGCACTTCATTATCTCTTTGGTTAACAGCAATTATATTGCTGACGGTCGTCGCATTTTTTATTGTCTTCCAGCCGGTGACCACACAACCGCGGAAAGACCCGAGCGACACCTCGCTGTACCTCCGCCCCTACGGAGTGAAAAAATTCGAAGCAACGCGGCCGCCCGACCCATATACTTCTATCGGGCAGACGAACATCTACCTGTATTCCCCGCAGCATGACCTGCGCCTCGGCCTGGACCTGCGCGGCGGCATGCACGTAGTGCTATCGATCCCGGATCGCGCGGAATTCAATTATACGTTGAAACCCGCGCTGGCCGGCCCGAACGACGCCGCGTTGAAACAGCAGAAATTATTAGCTGCGCTGGCCGATCCGCAAGCTGGGCTGGGACCGGAGATGGTGAACGACCCGGCGAAGCTTTCCGCCATCGTCAGAGAGAGCCAGGTGCAGATTATCACCCAGGCCAGAAGCGCGGATGACGCCAAATACCAGTTGACGAAGATCGATGCCGCCATGGCGAAGGTGTTCGATAAAGGGCAATACAGCGAACCCGATTCGGACAAAATCTTCAAGCCGGTGGATGCCGATACGCAGAAGAGCGTATTGAGCATTATGGAGAAGCGCGTGAACCCGGAAGGCACGAAAGAGGTGCAGGGGTACACGAAAGGCATCAACCAGGTGGTGTTGGAGATCCCCGGTGAAAAAGATCCGGCGAAAGTGGAAAAAATGATCGGCACCACGGCGCACATGGAATTCCGTCTGGTGCCGGATAGCATCCGCGTCGATCTCGATCACGCGACGAATCAGGTGACGATCTACCGCAGTGGGACGCCGATCACCGACAAAGAAGCGATCGATGCCTCCTACCTGGTGGTGCCGGGCAGCGCGTTGAAACCGAACTGCGATGTCACCTATGACAACCAGCACAACTGGGCGGTCAGCTTCAGCATGAAGGATAATGAGAGCAGCGAGCGCTTCGGAGCGGTGACGGCCTCGAACATCGGGAAGCAACTGGCGATCGTGCTCGACAACAAAATCATCACCGCGCCGGTGATCAAAGATGCCATCCCCGGCAACGGGATCATTTCCGGTGGGTTCTCCATGGAGAGCGCAAAAGAACTGGCAACGCTACTGAACGCCGGTGCCTTGCCGGTGCCGGTACAGATTGTCGAAAACCGCACCGTCAGCGCCACGCTGGGCGCCGCGTCTGTGAGCCAGAGCCTGTTCGCCGGTCTCATCGGCCTCATTGCGGTTCTCATCTTCATGGTGGCGTACTATCGCCTGCCGGGTTTGATGGCAGACCTCGCGTTGACCGTCTACATCTTCCTGCTGCTGGGCGTGATGTGGCTGTGGCGTGACTTCACGCTGACCCTGCCGGGCATCGCCGGTGTCATCATCTCCATTGGTATGGCGGTGGACGCCAACGTCATTATCTTTGAGCGCCTCAAGGAAGAGCTCCGCTCACAAAAACCGGTGGAAACGGCGATTGATGTCGCCTTCTCCCGCGCATGGACGGCCATTTTGGACTCCAACGTCGCCTCGCTGATCACCGGTACGGTGTTGTATCTGTTGGGTACCGGCACGGTTAAAGGGTTCGCCGTTACGCTGATCATCGGCGTACTCGTCTCCATGTTCACTGCCGTCACTGTAACGCGGTTGTTCATGAAACTGCTGGTGCGCACCAAGGCCGGACATAACCTGGCCATGTACGGCATCTAATCATCGTCATGTACGGGCAGGTGCACCGTGTTCCTGCCCGTCCCCCGGTTGAGCCGGGCATAAAGAATTTCGAACGCAATAATACTTTGGGCGAATGCGCCCGTGGAGGGAATGAGTCGTGGTAGACCTTTTCCGATATCGTCATTGGGACCTGGTGAGCAAGCGTGGAATTTACTATTTTATTTCCATCGCTATATTGCTCGTCGGTATGGTCGCATTGTTTTCTCATGGTCTGAATAAAGGCATTGATTTCAAAGGTGGCGGTTCGTTCAGCTACGATGTGGCCAGCCGTTTGCCGGAGGAGAAGTCCCCCAGCATCACCGCAGACATCCATGATCAATTGAAAGCCAAGGGCATCGACAGCAATGTCGTGGTGTCTCCGGGCAAAGACGCGAGTGCCAAAGATCAGGTGCTTGTCTCCACGCTGTTGCCGGAAGAAAAGAATTATGATCCGGCCAAGGAATCGGCAGCGATTACGCCGATTGTGAATTCCGTGGTGCTCAAGTATCTGCCGGCGAATGTCAATGGGATTGATCCCTCCGCCGCCCCGGCGAGCAAGGATACGAGCACTGCCCCGGCGAAAGGGACGAACGCCTCGTCCTCCGCGGCGGCCTCGACGGTCACGAACGCCTCATCTTCGGCGACGTCGTCCACCATCGGGAAAACGACGACGCCGGCAACCGATACCGCCGCGAAAACGACGGATCAGCCGGCAAAATCGGGTGAGAAGATGGTGGTGGCGCTGGTCGGCAAAGAGCAGGTGTCCGGGACGATCTCGCAGGAATTGCAGAACAAAGGCGTGCTGGCGGCCATCTTTGGCTCCGTGCTCATTCTGCTCTGGATCTGGCTCCGCTATAACATCGGTGGTTTGGGCTATCGATATGCCGTCACCGGCATCGTCGCACTCGTCCATGACCTGCTGACCCTGATCGGTATGGTGGCCCTGTTGCGCGTCGAGGTGAATGCGCCGTTTGTGGCGGCCTTGCTGACGGTGCTCGGTTTCTCGGTGCATGACACCATCGTCATCTTCGACCGCATCCGCGAGAACATCCGCCTGCGCAAGGGACGCACCTTCGCCGAGACAGTGAATATCTCGCTGCTCGAAACCCTGGCGCGTTCAGTGAACACCGTATTGACGGTGGAGTTCACCTTGCTGGCATTGCTCTTCTTCGGTGGGCCGTCGTTAAAACCGTTCGTTATCGCCATGATCATCGGTGTGACGGTCGGTGCGTACAGCTCAATCTTCGTCGCCAGCCAGTTGCTGGTATCCTGGGCGAAGGGGAAAGACAAAGAAATCCTGCCGGAAGGCGAACTCGCTCCGATCATTCCGAGCGAGAGGGTTGTGGCCGCAACGCCGCAGCCGGTCGCCGCGGGAAGTGGCGCCCCAGCCCCGATGCCGATAGCTGCTCCGGCGGTTGCCTCGCAGGAAGCTATCCAGCGCGCGAAGCAGTCCGGTAAGACGTCCAAACGCCGCCGGTAGCAGGCACAATATACCATCCGTCCCTCCCAAGGGGCTGCGTGATCCGATCACGCAGCCCCTTTTGCTGTCCGCCCATTTCCCCTCCGGCCAACAATCTGCTAGAATGGTAACCGAATGACAGAGACCTTGGACCCTGGACTTTCAACCCGTGGACCAATCCGGAGGATGCTGTGAGCCGCATTGCTGATCGATTTGCCGAATGTCGTGCCCGGAACGAGGGGGCGCTGGTAACCTACCTGATGGGGGGCGATCCTGACACCGAGCGCGGGCTGGCGGCTTTGCACGCCGTCGCGGCGGGCGGGGCGGATGTCATCGAACTGGGTGTGCCCTTCTCCGATCCGATGGCCGATGGTCGCGTGATTCAACTCGCCGGGATCCGCGCGTTAAGCGCCGGCACGCACCTGCCTGAACTCTTCGCCATGGTGCGCGCATTCCGGCGTGAATACGCTACGCCGCTGCTCTTCATGACCTACTGGAATCCGATTTTACAATACGGGCCGGCGCGCGTGGTGGCAGAGGCGAAGGAGGCGGGGGTAGATGGCTTCCTCATCTCCGATCTGCCGCCGGAAGAAGCGCAGGATTGGTTGCAGGCTGCACGTCCGGCAGGGGTGGATACCATCTTCCTGCTGGCGCCGACCAGCCCGGATCGACGCATTCGCCTGGTGGCACAGGAAGGCAGCGGTTTCGTCTATTGCGTCTCGCGGCTGGGCGTCACCGGCGCGTGTGCCGACTTGCCGGATGATCTCTACACACTCATCGATAACATCAAGGCGCTCTCCGATAACCCGGTAGCGGTCGGTTTCGGCATCTCCACCCCGGAACAGGTAGCGCAGGTGTGCGCGCGGGCGGACGGCGCCATCGTGGGTAGCGCACTGGTGAAGATCATCGCCGACCATGCGGAGAATAACCTGGTGCCGGCAGTGACCGATTTCGTGCGTTCATTGAAGGACGCCACACGACGGTAATTTTTTTACCACAAAGTCACGAAGTCACGAAGGATTTTCCTTCCTTCCGTCGGAATTAATAGCAAAGCAAAGAAATCTCTTTGTGTTCTTCGTGTCTTTGTGGTTCGAAGAATCTATGAACAAGCAAGGAGGCCCGAATGCTCGTCATCGAACATCTGCGGAAAGAGTATAAAACGCTGACGGCGGTGAACGATCTCTCGTTGAGTCTGGAGGTCGGTGACATCTTTGGATTCATCGGCCCGAACGGCGCGGGGAAGACCACCACCATTCGCATGCTGGCCACGCTGCTGGCGCCCACCTCTGGTACCGCGAAGGTGGACGGCGTCGATATCACCCGCTACCCGGAGGAAGTGCGCTCGTTGATCGGCTATATGCCGGACTTCTTCGGCGTCTACGACGATGTGAAGGTGTGGGAATACCTGGATTTCTTCGCCGCCGCCTATAAGATTCCACGCGCGCAACGTCCCAAGGTGATCGATGATGTGCTGGAACTGACCGACCTGGTCGTAAAGCGTGATTCGTACGTGGAAGAACTCTCGCGCGGGATGAAGCAGCGCCTCTGCCTGGCGAAAACGCTGGTGCATGATCCCAAGCTGCTCCTGCTTGACGAACCGGCCTCCGGGCTGGACCCGCGCGCCCGCGTGGAGTTGAAAGAGCTGCTCAAAGAATTGCGCAAGATGGGGAAAACGATCCTCATCTCCTCACACATCCTGCCCGAACTGGCGGACTTCTGCAATAAAGTCGGCATCGTCGAGCGCGGCACGCTGAAACTCTTCGGCGAAGTCGATCAGATCCTCGCGCAGATGAATGGCGGGCAGGGGCTGGAGATCCGCCTGGCTGACGGCGACGATATGGAGAAGGCTGCCGATCTGCTGCTAACCATTCCCGGCATCAAAGGCGTCGAGCGTGATGGCCGCGAAATGCGCGTCACCTTCGACCGCGCGGTGGTCGAGTTGCACGCCATCTCCAAAGCGCTCATCGCCGCCGACTTCCGCGTGGAAGTCGGCGCCGAGTGCAAGCTGGACCTGGAAGACATCTTCATGAACGTCACCGAAGGCGCAGTGCAATAATCACTTCGTCGCGCATTACCACGGCGCAAATGGCTGGGCTACCTGTCCCAGCCATTTACGCCATGGTGCTATCTGCCTGTTCATTCCTCCCCTAACTCATCACCGCCTGTTTCGCCCGCAGATGCTGTTCGAAGCATTTGCGGAAGTGAAAGCCATAGGCAGTAAGAATGATCGCCAGGGGAAGCAAGCGGGGGCGGGTGAAGAGGGACCAGAAGAAGAGACGCCAGTAGTAGGTGCGCTCTTTCTCGATGATGCCGAGGAGCACCACCGTTTTTAGCAAGGCGACGAGATGGATAAATTTCGGCCTTTGTATATGTTGACGAGCGGGACGGTAACGGGAGAGAAAGACTTTCACCCGCTCGTAATACGCATTGGGTGAGTAGAGCGCATCGATAATCTTGCGGTAGCCGTGCATAAGCAGATCCAGGTTCATCTTCGGAATGAAATTGAGCGAGTAATTCGTGTTGTCGCCGGAGATATCGCGGAGCAGGCGCCCTTCACGCTGCAGGCGTTGATAGAGGCGCGTGCCCACCGGCGCGTTAAGCAGCCCGACCATGGCGGTGACGATGCCGCTCTCCTGGATGAAGTTGATCATACGGTCGAAGATGGAGGCCGGATCGCTGTCGAAGCCGACAATGAATCCCGCCTGCACCTGTAGCCCGGACTGCTGAATGGTATCGACGCAGGAGACGAGGTCGCGATCTTTATTCGGGATCTTATTGCTCTCCTGCAGGCTCTCCTCATTGGGCGACTCGATGCCGACGAAGACGCTGACGAAGTTCGCCCGGCATAATAGCGCGATCAATTCGGCATCGTCGGCCAGGTTGATGGACACCTGCGCATTGAACACGAAGGGGTAATGGTGTGCCTCCATCCACGCGATAATGGCCGGCAGGAGGTCGCGCTTCACCAACTGCTTCGGCCCGATGAGGTTGTCGTCCACGAAAAAGACCCCGCCGCGCCAGTCTGCCTCGTACAGGCGATCCAGCTCTGCAAGGACCTGGGCGGTCCCTTTCGTGCGTGGGACACGCCCAAAGAGCGCGGTGATGTTGCAGAACTCACAGTCGAATGGGCATCCACGTGAATACTGGATGCTCATCGCGGCGTAATGGCGAAGGTCGATGAGGTCCCAGCGCGGCGCCGGCGTTGTGCGCATCTCCGCCACTTCGCCAGAGGTGTAGAGATGGCGGGCCTGCCCGCGCTGAAAATCGGCGAGAAATGCGGGCAGCGTCACTTCCGCTTCGTTCAGCACCAGGTAATCGACATCGGGGTAATCCTCCGGCTTGGCGGTGAACAGCGGTCCGCCGGCCATGATGCGCACGCCCAGCGCTGTACAGCGGTCGATAATCGCGCGCACCGAGTGCTGCTGGATGGACATGGCACTGACGCACACGACTTCCGCCCAGCGCAGGTCCTCATCACACAGCGCCGTCACGTTCATATCGACCAGCCGCAGCTCCCAATCCGCAGGCAGCATCGCTGCGATGGTCAGCAGCCCTAACGGTGGATACGAAGCTTTCTTGGCGATAAAGCGCAAGGCATATTTAAAGTTCCAGAATGTCTCGGGGTACTCCGGGTATACCAGCAATGCTCTCATGATCATTCTCCGCAGCAAGGGGTGTTTCATGCATTATTGCCGATGATCAACCGGGGTAGTGTACCGATATGCACTATTGCCGGTGTGTTGAGTGAAAAATTTATCGGGGCGCAACAGCTATTACCGATGTGCTATAATACTCCCCGACCGAACACCAGTTATTTCGAACGGATGCATTATGCTCACCAATGAGATCCCACACAGCCAACTTCGCGAACGCGCGCACCAATTATTGCGCAGCGTGTTCGGCTATGACAACTTCCGCGGCTACCAGGAGGAAATCATCGCGCAGGTGGCGGCGGGGGGCGACGCGTTCGTGCTCATGCCCACCGGCAGCGGCAAGTCGCTGTGCTACCAGATACCCGCTATGCTGCGTCCCGGGGTGGGGGTGGTTGTCTCCCCGCTCATCGCGCTGATGCAGGATCAGGTGAGTGCTTTGCGCCAGCTCGGTGTGCGCGCGGCGTTCCTCAACTCCATGCTCTCGCCCATGGAGGCGGAGGAGGTGGAGCGCCAGGTGCGGGCGGGGGAGATCGATCTGGTCTACATCGCGCCGGAGCGCCTGCTCACAGAGCGCACCCTGACGCTGCTCGACCGCAGTCCCATCGCGCTCTTCGCCATCGATGAGGCGCACTGCGTCTCGCAGTGGGGACACGACTTCCGCGCGGAATACCTGGGGCTGTCCATCCTGCATGAGCGCTTTCCCGCGGTGCCGCGCATCGCCCTCACGGCGACCGCGGACGAGATCACGCGCAAGGAGATCATCGAACGGCTGGCGCTGGACACCGCGCGCGTCTTCGTCGCCGGCTTCGACCGCCCAAATATCCGCTATCGCATCCAGGCGAAGAAGAATCCCAAGCAGCAATTGAAGCACTTCCTGCAGAGCGAACACCCCCGAGATGCCGGCATCGTCTACTGCATGTCGCGCAGGAAGACCGAGGACATCGCCGCCTGGCTATGCGACGAAGGCTGGAACGCCTTGCCCTACCATGCCGGGCTGGACGCCGCCACGCGCCAGCGCAACCAGCAGCGCTTTCAGGGGGAAGAGGGGATCATCGTTGTCGCCACCATCGCCTTCGGCATGGGCATCGACAAACCGGATGTGCGCTTCGTGGCCCATCTGGATATCCCGAAAAGCATCGAAGCCTATTACCAGGAGACAGGGCGCGCCGGGCGCGACGGCCAGCCGGCAGATGCCTGGATGCTCTACGGCATGGGTGATGTGGTGCTCATCCGCCAGATGCTCATGGATTCGGAGGCCGACGAAGCGCATAAGCGCATCGAGCAGCAGAAATTCAACGCCTTGCTCGGGCTGTGCGAGACGCCCACCTGCCGGCGCCAGGTGCTGCTGCAGTACTTTGGCGATACGCTGCCGGAGCCGTGCGGCAATTGTGATACTTGCCTGGAGCCGGTGGAGGTGTGGGATGGCACGCTGGCGGCACGGAAAGCGCTGTATTGCGTCTACCAGACCGGGCAGCGCTTCGGGGCCACGCATCTCATCGATATCCTCACCGGCGCTGAGAACGAGCGTATTCAGCAGTGGAACCACCAGCGGCTGAGCGCCTTCGGGCGGGGGAAAGAGTTGGAGGCTAAGGAGTGGCAGTCCGTCTTCCGCCAACTCATCGCCATGGGCTACCTCACTGTGGATGCCGGCGGGCACGGCAGCCTGCAGCTCACCCCGACCGGCGCCGCCGTGCTGAAGGAAGAGCAGACGGTGCAATTGCGCAAGGATCCGCTGCCGCGCAAAGAGTCGCAGTCGCGCAAAGAGAAGGAGAAGCGCCGCCGGGCGACATTGGCCGATGTTGGCAGCGCTGAAGACCAGGCGCTGTGGGAGGCCTTGCGCGCACTGCGCCTGCAACTGGCGCAGGAGGCGAGCGTTCCGCCGTATGTCATCTTCCACGACAGCACGCTTCGCGAAATGATCCTCCACCGCCCGCAGACGCTGGGCGAAATGGGGCGCCTTGCCGGCATCGGCGAGCGCAAGCTCGAGCGCTATGGGCAAGCCTTCCTCGAGGTGCTCTGCAGTCATCCCGGCGAGCGTCCGGCGCCGCCGGCCCCGAAGCGGGCCGCCGATGCCGACATCACGGATACCGTGCAGGCCACGCTCTCGCTGCAGAAGAAGGGGCTGATGCCGGAGGAGATCGCTGCCCGGCGCGGGGTGGCCTTGAGTACCATCTACACTCACCTCGCCGCCGCCATTGAAGATGGCCGCGTCGCGTTAGGCGATGTGCTTGCGCTGGAGGAAGACGAGATTGGCCGCATCGAAGAAGCCATCCTCTCCCTGCCGGAAGAAGACCGCAAATACCTCCGCCCCGTCTACGACGCGCTGGACGGCGAATACGACTACGGCATCATCCGCTGCGTGATGGCGGATCTGATCTGCCGGTTCGGGGTGGAATAATTTATGTTTCACCGCAGAGACGCTGAGACGCAGAGGGCATTTGGAGAGGATCTATTGCTACAGGTGCGTAGATAGGGAGTAGCGGGACTATGCATCAGGAGGAAAAAGGCATGAGTAATGAATCGGAAGCTGTGCTATTGAATCAGTTGACCGAGAAGGTTATCGGGGCGTGTATTGAGGTGCATCGCCATCTTGGTCCCGGGCTGCTGGAATCGGCGTATGAAGTATGTCTCTGTCATGAGCTGTCACTTGCGGGTATCGCATATGAACGGCAGAAGCCGTTACCGGTATATTATAAGGGTGTCAATCTCGACTGCGATTACCGGCTTGATGTGGTTGTCGCGGGTAAATTGATCGTGGAATTGAAAAGTGTTGACATACTATCGCCAGTGCATAGCGCACAATTGCTCACTTACCTGAAACTCTCCGATATCCGGGTCGGATTACTCATCAACTTCAATGTGCCGGTGTTGCGTAATGGCATCAGACGCATTGCCAACCAATTCCCTGATACAAAGCCGGTACAGCACTACACCAGAGAAGACTTCTTCCCAAACGCACCAAAGTGACGAAATTTACTCTCCCCAATCCTCTGCGTCTTTGCGTCTCTGCGGTGAATAATATTTACGATAACAGGGGTGGTTATGAACGGACGTGAACGGCTGATGGCCGTACTTGAGGGTAAACCGACGGATCGGCTGGCGTGGAGCACGCTGGTGGATTGTAATACCTTAGACGCGCTGCCGGAGCGATTGCGGGGGATGTCCTGCTTGGATTTCTACCGCTATCTCGGTTGTGATGTGCTGCAGTTGGGCGGGTGGGGTGTTGCCGATAACTTTGTCTCGCCGCGGCTGGTGATGCCGGGGGTGGAGGTGTGCGCCTCGACTGATGCGGAGGGGAACTACGTCACCCAGAGTCGTTGCCGGCATGGGGTGCTCACCAGCCGGATGAGTCCGAGGTGGCGCCTACTCGAATACCCGGTGAAGACCATCGAGGATGTTCGCCTGCTCATCACGCGCTGGGAAGAGGGGTATTACGAGGAGGTGGATGACAGCGCGACCTATGCGGCCATTGAACGCGCGGTGGGTGACGACGGCATCGTGACGCATTTCTTCACCCCCACCGTCATCCCCGACCTCATCGAGAACCACACCGGCGTGGAGGCGTTCTACTACCTCATGGAAGACCACCCCGACGAGATGGACGCGCTCATCCGGCTGATGCAGGAGAAAGAGCTGGCGCGCTTCGAGATCATCGCCCGTCACCCGTGCCAGGTGCTCATCGCCGTGGAGAACACCAGCACCGCCTACATCGCGCCGGATATTTATGAGCGCTACAACATGCCTTCCCAGCGCGCCTTCGTCGAGGCAGTGCACCGGCAGGGGAAGACCGCTATCCTGCACATGTGCGGCCACGTGCGCACGTTGCTGCCGCTCATCAAGGAGACGGGGACGGACGGCATCCACGCGCTCACGCCGCCGCCGCTGGGCAACACTCCGTGGGAAGACGCGCTGGACGTGCTGGGCGAGGACCTGATCATCTTCGGCTGCCTGGTGCCGGACATCTTCCTCAACTGCCCGCTGGAGGAGGTCGGCCCGGCGCTGGACCGCCTCATCACCCCCCGCCTCCGTGCCTCCCGCTTCGTCCTCCACCCCTTCGCCGACGGCATCGCCGTCCCCGTGGAGCGCTTCGAAGCCATTAGAGACTGGGTCGAAGTGGCACGCCCATCCTGGGCGTGAGTCGCCTGGGCTTCCAGCCCAGGCCCGTGCGTTAGCGTAGCGATATCGGACGGATCGGTCTGATCGGACGTATCGGACCGATCAGATTCGTGGGCGGTTTATTCACACGCCTTTCGTGAAAAGTGGAGCAGAACGAGCAGAAGCGCGTAAAGCGGGATTGAATAGATGAGTAGAACTTCGCCAATCCAATAGGATAACCCAGACAAAGAACCACCATCATATGGTGGAACAGAACTGCGAGAATGTGGCGGGGGATCAATGAGCATCAGCCACACACCAATACCAATCGCCAGAATATAGTGAAAATGAGTGGCAATCAACGCGGTACGCCAATGCTTCTTCCGCTTTCTTAATAATGCCCCTGCCGCGATGATCAGAGGTGATTCGGTTATTAGCACAAGAATAAGAAGTCCAGAGAATAGTTGGATGAGAAAAGAGCCTTCCATGCAGATGCTTGCAACTATAACCAGGCCGGTCACGAAAGGTAAGACCGGTCGCCGATTCTCTACCAGTGCAGGCTGCTGATTCTCATCTGCAATCGGTTCATTCGTCATGAACCCTCCCCAAAACCTCTGCGTCTCCGCGTCTCTGCGGTGAATCAAAAAATCCTACGCCCGCACCCGTGCCACCATCTCCCCAAAGTTTTTCAGCATGCGCAGGCCCAGGGTGCCGGATTTTTCCGGGTGGAACTGGCAGGCGAAGACGTTGTCCTTCGCCACCGACGAGGTGAAGCGGAAGCCGCCGTACTCGGTGCTGGTGGCGGTGATGCTCGGGTCCTCCGGGGCGACGTAGTAGGAGTGGACGAAGTAGACGTAGGTGCCGGTGGGGATCTCCGCCAGCACGGGCGTCGGTACCTGCATCTCCAGACTGTTCCAGCCCATGTGCGGGATCTTCACGCCCTCCGGCGCGCCGTCGGGGAAGAAGCGCACCACGCGCCCCGGGAAGACGCCCAGCCCCGGCACCGGGCCGAACTCCTCGCTCTCGCTGAAGAGCAACTGCAGGCCCAGGCAGATGCCCAGGAAAGGCTTGCCGGCGGCGATGGCGTCCGTAATGGCGGTATCCAGCCGCGCTTGCCGCAGGTGGTCCATCGCCATGCCGAAGGCGCCCACGCCGGGCAGCACCACGGCATCCGCGGCGGCCACAGCGGCGGGGTCCGAGGTCACCTCGGCCATCACCCCCACCTTCTCCAATCCCTTCACCACCGAGCGAAGGTTGCCCATCCCATAATCCACAACAGCGATCATTGTCCCCAACTCTTTCTCTTACTCCTTCTCTTACTCTTACTCCCCAAAAGAGCTTGAGCGTCGAGAAGAGCATGAAGTGCTATTCCCGCAACGTCTTTGCAGACAGTGGGCGGTTCTTCAAACACGCCATATCCATATAGAACAGTATCATTTAGCGGCTTACCCGGTCAAGGTGCAATGGACGATACAGTAGATTCATGCTCATGCTCATTCTCAAATAGTCTTTGTACGCTGTTTCGGGTTTCTGAGCATGAGTAAGAGCATGAGCATGAGTATGAGTGAAATGTAAAAGTGGCAGGGATATGCCGACCGTGCAGCGAAGAATATCATGGCTCCAATGGAAAAGGGCAGCGATGGCCTTACCCATACCTTACGACGTGGCGAGGTGTGTGCTGGTCGCAACATCAGGCAGGTGCAGCGTTTTTGCCCCATGGAGATATATGCAGTGATGTGAGAGGCATTTGAAGGAGGAATGGAGTTGGCGAACGTCCTTGAAGTTTCAGTCGCGAATTTTGATGCGGAAGTACTGCAGGCGAACCTGCCGGTGCTGGTTGATTTCTGGGCGCCCTGGTGTGGGCCGTGCCGCGCGATGTCGCCGGTGCTGGATGCCGTGAGCCAGGAACTGGCGGGCAAGGTGAAGATTGTGAAGTTGAACGTGGATGATAACCAGCAGATTGCGGTGCGCTTCGGCGTATCGGCGATCCCCACGCTCATCATCTTCAAAAACGGACAGCCGGCCGACCGCATTGTCGGCGTGGTGCCGCGCGAAGAACTCACCCGCCGCCTGACCGCGACGATGTAATAACGCAGCCATGCCCAACACGTCCCCTTCGCTGCTTGCGCGAGAAGGTAGGGCGCCTACGCATGGCTGCATATTAAAAGTGCCTGTGGACGAAGTGAGTGCCGGCATAAAATTCCGCCATCCGCAGTCCGCAATCCGCATTAAAGGAGTCTCTCCAATTATGGCACCGGATACCTTGTATGACCTGGCGATTATCGGCGGCGGTCCCACCGGGCTGGCGGGAGCGATTTATGCCGCGCGCGCGGACCTGAAGACAATTGTCCTCGAAAAAGAGCTGACGGGCGGGCAGATGCAGAAGACGCTGGCGGTGGAAAACTATCCCGGTTTTCCCGAAGTCACCGGCTATGAGCTGTCGGAGAAGTTTCACGAGCACGCGGCTAAATTCGGCGCAGAGATCCGCACGGCGACCGTGAAAAAGCTCAATTTCGATGAATATCTCATCCTGAACACCGATGTTGGGGATATCGTCGCCCGCACCGTGCTCATTGCCACCGGTGCACATCCGCGCCCACTGGGAGTGCCGGGGGAGCAGGATTATTTCGGACGAGGTATCTCTGCCTGTGCGGTCTGCGACGGCATGTTTTTCCGCGACAAAGAGGTGCTGGTGGTCGGCGGTGGCGACGCGGCGGTAGAGGAAGGTCTCTATCTCACCAAGTTCGCCAGTAAAGTGACCATCGTCCATCGACGTGATACCCTGCGCGCGCAAAAGATCCTGCAGGAGCGCGCTATAGCCAACCCGAAGATCGAATTCATGTGGAATACCGTGGTAGAGGAAGTGCATGGTGATGGGCAGCGCCTCACCGGCGCCCGCCTGCGCAATATCGTGGAGGGACGGGAGTTCGATCAACCGGCGGATGGCATCTTCGTCTATGTCGGCACCGTGCCGAACACCGATTTCCTCAAAGGCGATGTCGACCTGGATGAGGTGGGGTTTGTGAAGGCGGACTGCTGTTTCCGCACCAGTATGCCGGGCGTCTTCGCCGCCGGCGATGTACGCAGCGGCGCCTGGCGGCAAATCGTGGTCGTCGCCGCCGAAGGCGCGCTGGCCGTGCGCGAGATCGAGCTCTTCCTGGCCGAAGAGCAGGTGGAAGGCGCGGAAGATATCTGGGAGATGCGCCGGCGGGAGACGATGCGGCCCATGCGGTGAGTGCCGAACCCGGTAACAGAAACATGACAATGGCCCGGCAGCATTGCCGGGCCATTTCTCTTGTGTGGAAGCTGATCACGCACTCACGACAGCGCATGGTACAGTGAAGTACCATGTATAACGATGCGGTGATCGCGAATAATGTCCGCGAGGCCATTCTGTTGAACCCTCGGGTAAGTGCACAGGATATCTTCATCACCTGCCGTGATCGGGTGGTGACGCTGGCCGGCGATGTGGATACCCCGCAACAGCGCGAGGAGGCAGAACTGGCGGCGGTGGGAGTGGAAGGCGTAGTACGGGTGGAGAACGACCTGTATGTTCGCCCGGGGCGCTGGCCGCCCGTGGAGCCGGAGATTCTACCCTGGCACGGAGGACGCTGACCGATGGCATCGCAACCAATTACCGTCGCCGCGGTGGGCGACCTGCACTGGCATGTCGAACGGCGGCGCACCTTCCACCACCATTTCCAGACCATTCACGAGGTGGCCGACTTCCTGGTGCTGCCGGGTGACCTGACCGGCTCCGGATTGCCGGAAGAGGCGCGCCTGCTGGCGGAAATCCTCGCCGAGGTGCGCATCCCGGTCATCGCCGTCCTCGGCAATCATGACATGCATACCGATCATAATGAGGAACTGGTACATATCCTGCAAGATGTGGGGGTGCATGTACTGCTGGGCGGCGGCGACGCCGCCACCTTCACCGTGCGCGATGTCAGCGTGGGTTTCTGCGGCACTAAAGGCTTCTGCGGGGGGTTCGGCGCGCGCTGCCTGACGCCGTTTGGCGAGCAGGCGATCAAAGATTTCATCGCCGAGACCAAGGATGAGGCCGCGCGCATCGAAGATGACCTGACAAACATGACCACCGATATTCGCGTGGTCGTCTTGCATTACGCGCCCATTGAAGCGACGGTGCGCGGCGAGCCGCGCGAGCTCTTCCCCTTCCTCGGCAGCTCGTTGCTCTGCGGGCCGATCGACCGGCTGGGCGCGAACCTGGTGTTGCACGGCCACGCCCACTACGGCACCGAGCGCGGCGAGAGTGAAGCCGGCATCCCCGTCCGCAACGTGGCGCTGCCGGTGCTCAATCGCTCCTACGCCGTGTTCGAATTCTCGCCGGAAACCATGCCGATTCGGCGGTTGGAAAGCGCGTAGAATAGAGGCGTCCCTCACCGCCCTTTCGGGAGTGCAAGGCTCCGGGAGGGCGACGCTCCTGCGGAGCCAATGAGAGAACCGGTTGCATCATCTGGCTCCGCAGGAGCGTCGCCCTCCCGAAGGGACAGGGGACGGGAACCGTCTCACTTCTTCAACGCCTTCTCCAGCCGATCAGCTACGATACGCGCCGTTTCGATGCGCGCGTAGTGCTTGTGTTCGGCGGGGACGATGTGCCAGGGGGCGTCGGGGGTGTCCGTCTCGGTGAACATCTCTTCCGCGGCTTCCACATACTCATCCCATTTTTCGCGGTTGCGCCAGTCCTCGGGGCCGATCTTCCAGGACTTGTAGGGATCGTTCTCCCGCTCCTTAAACCGCTTCAACTGCTCTTCCTTGCTGATCTGCAGCCAGAACTTGATCAGCACGGTGCCTTCGTCGACCAGCATGCGCTCGAAATCCCGCAACTCGCGATACGCGCGCTTCCAGGTCTCTTTGGGGGTGAGTTTCTCCACCCGCTCTACCAGCACCCGCCCGTACCAACTGCGATCGAAGATGACGATCTCGCCGCGTGCCGGCAGGCGGGTCCAGAACCGCCAGAGGTAGTGGTATTGCCGCTCGACTTCATTGGGGGCGCTGATCGGCCAGACATGGTAGCCGCGCGGGTCGAGTTTCTCGGTGATACGCAGGATGCTGCCGCCTTTGCCGCTGGCATCCCAGCCTTCATACATGATGATCACCGGCAATCCGGCCTTGCGGATTTGCTGCTGTTGCATCAGCAAGCGCAATTGCAGGTCGGAGAGTTCTTTTTCGTATTTGTCGTGGTCTATCGTCAGTGAGAGGTCAACTTGTTTCAGCATAGCATGCGCCTTTCTCAAGCTTTTTTATATACTGCTCATATATAGCCTTGCTGTCAAGTCCTGGGAACGCGGAGGGATACGATGAACCGGTGGTTTGCCATATTTTGCCTGCTGCTGGCATTGCCGTCGTTCGCAGTCGTGCTGCGACACGAGAACAACCTGGTCATCGGGGCCGATCAGGTGATTAACGATGATCTGGTGGTGAGCGGCAATTCGGTGCAGATACTGGGACGCGTCACCGGGGATCTGGTGGTGGCCGGGGGAAATGTGGATGCGCGCGGGCCGGTGGGCGGCGATGTCATTGTCGCCGGCGGCACAGCGAACATCGCGGGCCCGGTCAGCGGCAGTCTGTATGCGGCCGGCGGCACAGTCATTCTCAGCTCGACGGTCGGGCGGAATGCGGTCATCGCCGGCGGTACGGTGAATTGTGAGCACGGCGCGAAAATCACCCGCGATCTGGCGATCCAGGCAGGCAATGCCACCCTCGCCGGCACAGTAGGACGTGATGTGTTGGCCAGTGCCGGGGGGCTGTTATTGACCAATACCGCGCGCGTGAATCGCGACCTCATTGCCACGACTCCCACTAAAGCGCCTGTTGCTGCCGGCGCGGTGATCGGCGGGCGGCAGGTGATTGAACAGCCGGTTCATGCACGAGGACGACACCATCGGCCCTGGAGGCGTTTATTCGGATCGCTATTTTTCGGCATTTCCCTTTTACTTGTCTGATTGGTGTTTATCGCCAGTGCTCCACGGCTGACCGAAGAGACAGAAACCATGCTGAAGACGCATCCCTGGGGCAGCCTGTTGGCCGGGTTCCTGGTACTGTTGCTCGTACCGTTAGCGCTGTTCATCATCGCCATCACCTGCCTGGGCTTGCCACTTGCCCTGGTACTGGGCGCACTGTACCTTGCGGCGTTATTTGTCGCCCCGATTTTTGTTGCCATCCTGGTGGGACGGTGGATCTTGCGCAAACCCGGCGGAAATCTCTACCTGGCATTATTGTTGGGGATTCTGGTGCTGATCATCGTGAACTGGGTGCCCTTCCTCAGTTTCCTGGTGATGCTGGTAGTATTACTGCTGGGGCTGGGCGCATTATTGCTCGCAGTGCAAGCGCGTACGGCACACCCCTTATTCCCGGCATCGCCTGCGCCTGCTCCAGTTCCCCCCTCTCCGGAACCTCATCTCCCCGGTGAAGAAACAAAGGGGGATGAGTCACAGTGAAAATGACCATTCACGGCAACATTCGGTTACGCAAGCCGGCAAATGTGGGGTGTGTGTTCCGTAGTCCTCACCCCAATTCGCTACACTTGATGCAGTGTTATCGGGGATCAGGCGTATCAATAGCATATTCCGCAATCCCCAATCCGCATTACAAATGGGGGGCAGGCTTGTGACAACCCGCGACCATCTAATCTATCAGCTACAAGTGTTGTATGCATTCGACCGGGACGTCCTCCCGATCATGGATAGTATGATTCATGAAGACGGTAATGCGGAATTACGGCAGATCCTCCAACGGCAGCATGATGGCATTAAAGGGGAACTGGAGCCGTTGGAACGCGCGTTGAACTTGCTCGGGGCACAGTATAAGATGGAGCGCAGCCCCATCACCCCCGCGCTCAAAGAGGCGCTGGAGCGGTTCAAGCACCAGATGAATCCTGCCCAGGATCAGCTCGATATCCATGCGCTGTTGTTGATGATGCATACCTCGCACGTGATCATCAGCGAATATAAAGGGGGCATTGAGCTTGCCCGTGCGGTCGGTGAGCAGGATGTCGTGACATTACTGGAGGAGAATTGCCAACGGCATACCGCAGGATTGAACGAAATGGAAAACTTTGCCCCCACGCTAATTCAACAAGTCAGTCGCCAGGAGATCAATCGCGCAGCGTAGGGGAACACTCGATGCATCAATGCGCGTGTTGCGACCGTGATAGATTTTGCCGGGTGGATGGATGGGAATGGGTGCCCGGCAGAATGGTCCTTCCGGGCATTCCACCCATCCATCCACTCAGGGGGTATTACATATGGAAGTGCTCACAGCACCGATGCTCAAACAGGTGATGTCGGATGCGGCCTTCCAACGCAGTCCGCTCCTGATCGGATAACCGATCACCGAGCTTATCCAGGACATTGGTGATCGCCAGCACTTTCAATGATTTGGCGATCTGCTTGGTCAACATCAAACTGGCCAGCACGGTAAGCATGATCCCCACCGGAAATACGATGATCTTGGGCGGGTGATGATGATGCATCATATGCATATTTCTCCCTCCATGCAGTGTCAGTGTGGAATTGCCAGCATCATAAATACCCGGCACAGCCGGAGGAATGACGAACACATGATCCCCTTCACCACCATTTCACGCGGAGTCTGTCGATGGAGCAGGGACGGGGAGTACGTTGGCAGAGCCGGGCTTTATATGCGATACGTGCCGGATATCGGAGCTACTCGGGGATGTCAAAAGAGAACAATTCGCGGAATTGCTCCGCGTATTCATCTTCGAGATGCGTGTAGAACATTTCGCAGGAGAACAGCCATAAGGTGATGACCGCCAGATCAGGGGGATAATCGAGCACATGTGAGAAGAATTCCGCGACGACCTGTTCGTAATTGTTGGCACTTTCCGTGGGAATGTTGAACGGCAAGCCTTCAACATGGTCACCATTGCTTCCGATCTGGGCATACATGCGATTGAGGAAGGTCCGCATATGCTCTGGCGTGGCATGCTCCAGTTTTGATCCGAATTCCGCGCGTATTTCTTGCCGAAATTGTGCTAAGTTCATGGGAATCCTTACCGCGGATTCATGCAGCACTTGCGCACCCGTCAGGGATGCACGAATCCTCCGGGGCAAGTTCGCGGGCTGGGACAGTTGACTGCCCCAGCCCGCGGGGCATTAATCGACAATCGGCTCAATCAGGCCATAATTTCCATCACGGCGCCGGTAGATGACATTCACCTCTTCACTGGCGGAATTGCGGAAGACGTAGAAATCGTGCCCGATCAACTCCATTTCCAGGGCCGCTTCTTCCGGATCCATCGGTTTGATGGCAAAGCGCTTCGTGCGCATGATGGCCGGTTGCTCATTGGTGGGGGCGGCTGCCGGTAGCGGGGCGGCGGCAGTCGTGCCCACTTCGCCGGGCTTCAATCCTTGTAGCGATTCGCGCGTGCGGGTGATGAAGCGGTCTTTGTACCGACTGAGCTGACGCTCCAGCTTATCCGTGACCAGATCGATGGAACTGTACATATCCGGAGACCGCTCTTCGGCGCGAATCAACGTCCCGTCGGCTTTCAATGTCACTTCGACGACATGCTGGTTGCGTAAGATGCTTTCAATGACGTGTATCTCCTGGACATGATCGAAAAAGCGGTCCAGTTTCGACAGTTTTGACTCGGCATATTCACGAAATGCCGGGGTAATTTCTACATGCTTGCCGGTAAACACAATTTGCATGGCGTGCTCTCCTTCTCTTCACATGGACAATCCGCTGATTGCCGCAGGTCACTCACGCATATCGCTTCGGTCTTTCCTCCCTTGCTATGGGAGGGGTCCCTGAGCAACGGCGCATCTATAGCCGCATTATTCCCGAGTTTCTCGAAATCATGCATCGCCACCCTGGAGAATGCGAATGACACATCATCCGGGGTAGACAGCCTCTCCACTGCCATCCGCTGGGAATGGCGGCAATGCGGCGACACATGCCGTCGCATACGCGGCCATTCCGGCCTTCTCACCGGCAAATCCGAGCCCCTCCGTCGTGGTGGCTTTGACTGAGATCTGCATGGGTGCCAATCCCAGTTTCTCGGCCAGGCGCAGCTGCATTTCCGGCAGGTAAGGCGCCAACTTAGGCGATTGGGCTACTAGTGTAGCATCAATATTCATTGGCGTATAGCCCGCTTGTCGCAGAATGGTTATGACATGCGCCAAAAGCGTGAGACTGGAGATGCCGCGATATTGGGCATCGGTATCGGGGAAGTGCTGGCCGATGTCTCCCAGCGCGGCGGCGCCGAGCAACGCGTCCATAATCGCGTGGGTGAGTACATCCGCATCGGAATGCCCGAGCAATCCATGGGTATGCGGCACCGTCACCCCCCCCAGCACCAGCGCGCGCTCCGGCACCAGTCGGTGGACATCATAGCCGAATCCCACCCGCGTGGTGCCCACCAGCAAGCGTTCAGCCAGCTGCAGGTCGCCCGGGCGCGTGATTTTAAAGTTCATCGCTTCGCCTTCCACCAGATAGACGCGATGCCCGGCCTGTTCGACCACCGAGGCATCATCGGTCACCGCCCAATCCTCCGCCACCGCCCGGCGATAGGCAGCCAGGAGTAACTCATAGCGGAATCCCTGCGGCGTTTGCGCGCCCCAGAGGCCCGCACGCGGCACGGTGGCTGCCACGGCATTGTCCGGCGCCGCCCGTTTCACGGTATCGGCGATGGGCATGGCGACCACCGCGGCTCCCTGCCGCCGCACCGTTTCGATACATGCGCTGATGACCCGCTGAGACACGAAAGGCCGGGCCGCATCGTGCACCAGCACGATGTCCGTCCCGGCCGTCACCTCAGCCAATCCTGCCCACACGGAGTCCCGCCGTTCCGCTCCGCCCAGGATAACCTTCTCCGTAACGGACAACGGCCCGGTCGATATCAATCGCCGGGCGCGTTCCATATCCTCCGCCGCCACCACCAGGATGATCTCATGGACATCCGGGTGCGCGCGGAATGTTGCGAGTGAATAGGCGAGCAGCGGGCGGCCCCCCAGGGTCACCCAGGCTTTGCGCTCGCTATTAGTAAGCCTTGCGCCGACTCCCGCGGCTGGAATAATAACCGTTGTGCTCGTCGGACTCCTCCTGCCCATTTTCGTATTTGAGTTCGGCGAAGATCATCTTCCCGGCGACGGTCTGCAGCACACTGGAGACCGACACGGCAACCGTATCGCCAAGCATCTTTTTGCCATTCTCGACCACGACCATCGTGCCGTCATCAAGATAACCGACGCCCTGGTTATATTCCTTCCCTTCCCGCACAATATTTACATGCATTTCTTCGCCGGGGAGGACGACCGGTTTGACAGCATTGGCTAACTCATTCACATTCAGCACCCGGACGCCGTGGAGTTTTGCCACTTTGTTGAGATTAAAATCGTTGGTGACGATGTCGGCACTCATCGCTTTGGCCAGCTTGACCAATTTGATATCGACTCCATCCCCCGCGGCAAAGTTGACTTTGTAGCGGTCCACCACGCGCACGGAGTTTTCCAGGTCGGTTTGCATCTGGTGTAGAATATCCAGCCCGCGGCGGCCGCGATTGCGGCGCAGGGCATCCGCCGAATCGGCGATATGCTGCAGCTCTTCCAGCACAAATCCGGGCAGAATGATCGCCCCATCGAGAAATCCGCTCCGGCAGATATCATAGATGCGTCCATCGATGACGACATTCGTGTCCAGCAGCTTGGGAATGCCGCTATCGACAGTCGCCTGCTGTGCCTGATTGGCGTTGGCGCGCGCAGCCATGCCGGGGACAAGCAGGCGGATCTCGTCTTTCATGCTCAGCATGATGACGTTGAAGAGCCACACGACAAAGACAGTCTCCAGCAAAATGAGGGAGAAGCGCACCAGGATATCAAACTCGGATCCCAGTAAGCGCATCAAGGCAGTTCCGATGGCATACGCGATCACCAGCGAGAAGGTCGTGCCCAGGGTGACGGCGATTTTCTCCTCCGGGGGGATGCGCCGCAGGTTTTTCCCGACTTCCGTCATACGGTAATACAGGAAGGTGCCGATGACCAGACCCAGCAACAACCCAAGCATGGTAAACAATATATAGGCGGCAACCGGCCAGCCTTTGGGCAAGCCTTGCTCTTTAAAAAGTGGTAAGTTGAGATATGCCCGTGTCAGTGTAAATCCGATTAAGCCACTTCCCAGCGAGAAAATGCCACTAAACACATATCCGAGTATCCGAGTGCGTGCCATCACACGTGCCTCCTTTTGCTTCACCCCAAACATCACGTTCGCGATAACTAACTGAACAATGCACAGTCTTTCTGACAACTGATTATTTGCTGCGATGTACCATTAGACGACTATTTTCAAAGATAGTTTCTATTCGGGACGCTTGTTATATGTAATACCCCACCAATATTATGCGCTCCTTGTCCGAGCCGGCGCCAAAATGTCCGATTGCGCGTGCGAAGACCGATATGTCTTCCATATATCGTCGGGAATTTACCGTCCCCGGGCAGAAAATCCTGCGCTCATCAGGCCAGGCCCCCGCAGCACGGTTCCTGTTGTTTCGAGTTTACCCAATTCGCCGGTGAAATACCCACCATTCCAGGGCTAACAGCAACAAAGCCATCAGCAGGAGCCAGCGCCAGAACTCTTCTTCCGTGCGTAAGGGGTTATGCGAGGTAGTGACCCGGGTGTTTGAGCCAGCCAGCGGCAACTGGGCACGCGGGGTGATATCCGATTCGGCGGCGTCAAGGAGGTTGGCGGTGAAGGGGTAATCCACATCGCCCGATTTGACGTGATAGACTCCGGCCTTGCTCACTTGTTCGATATGCAGGATGCCGCCGTTGATTTTCAGCCGTTCGGTATGATTGTCGGGATATTGCAACATAACCGCATCGGCTTTCGTCGGCAGGGGGAGTTGCAATGCCTGGCCTGTGCGCATGTTCGTCACCTGGGAGCGCTGGCGCTGCCCGGAGAGCCAGTCGATGCAATTGGCGATGACAATGGGAAACGCGGGGCGCAGCGGGAAGTCGGAGGCGTGCAAATCCCAGCCCAGCGCCACCAGGCGATGGTCATGGTAATCAGCCGCCAGCGCAATCGGTCCGCCTGAGGCATCAATCAGCGTTTGCGCATCCGGCGACGGCGCGAACGCGACGGCTTTGGCGATATGCAGGCCGGCGAGATCGGCATTGCTCAAGGTCGGGTGATGGCGGTTCCAATCCGCGATACCAGGCTCGGAGATCTCTTCGGTGATTTTCGCGGGGATGACTTTGCTTGTGCGCAGCGAATCTGTGCCGATGAGCAGCGCCGACACCCCGCGTGGCAGTTGTGGCACCGGCACGTTATCCGCGATGAGCACCGTGCCGGGGGTGATGCTTTGCGGGAGGGTGGTGGCCTCACTGACGGTCAGGGTGGGATCGAGCGATAACGCCGTTTTGAGAAAGACATTGCCGGTGGTGGCCAGCAGCACCGGCACCGGATCCAGCTTCGGGATGATCAGGCGGGCATCGTTATCCACGCTCAGGTCATCCTGGGTATCCAGATGGGCGTGCAGGACGCCGCCGCCGGGAGGCAGGTCGTTCAATACTTCCGTGCGCTCTTCGCCGGGCGCCAGGGAGAGCTCGCGGGCATCCAGCAGCTTGTTGTTCACCGAAAGCTCCAGCACGAACTTCCTGGCTTGCGTGCCGAAATTCTTCATGCCGATGAGCCCTTCGAACCCGCCTTCGTGGCTTAATCGCTGGCGCACGCTCATCATCACGATGCCGAGATTCTCACCCCGCGTGCCCACCTTGGTGAAATGCACCGGCAAATCGAATCCCGCGGGCAGGCTGGTTGAGGCCAGCGCCCCGTCACTGATGAGGACGATGCTCGGTTTTTCGTTCGCTTTCTTCCCGTGCATCATGCCGGCGGCCAGCTCCAGGGCGCCGCGCAGGTCGGCGTGCGTGTCGGACGTTTGCAGGCGGTCGAGCGCTTCGTTGAGGGCACGTTTGTCGGTGGTGAACGGAGTGAGCGCGCGGGTGGCGCCGCCGATGGCGATGAGCATCATGCGGTCATTGGGCCCTAACGCCTCAATCACCCGGTGGCCCTCGCGCTGCGCGACGGCAAAACGTGAGGGCGAGACATCCGTGCTCTGCATGCTCGCCGAGGCATCGATTACCAGCACGATGCTCTGTCCACCGAAGTGGCGCCAGAGCATCGCGGGCCGGCTCAACGCCGCGATGGTGAAGAGCACGACCAGCAATTGCAGGATGAGCAGCAAATTATTGCGCAGTTTTTGCAGCGGGGCATTCGCCTGCAAATCCTGCAGGGCCTGCTCCCACAAGAAGACCGACGGCACCACATAATTGCGCCGCCGCAACTTGAGCATATAGAGCAGGATGATCCCTCCCGCCAGAGGGATCAACAGCAGCCACCACCAGGGTGATAATAAATGCACGCCGGGTCCTCCTCCTTGAAGCGTAGGACACTTTTCCACACCGTAACGGCGTGGCTACCCGATCAAGCCGGGAATATCAATGAACGCAGCCATTATTCCTTTTCCGGTGGCGTTGACTCAATGCGCGGTTTGGCTGGCATGGCGCCCATGATTTCACTGAAACCGAAGATCGCCAGCACCAGTCCGAGCAGCAGCAGCCCGAGTGCGATGAACGCCAGCAGCACGACCCGCACCGCAGGCCACCAGGAAATGGTCGCCCAGATCCCCAGCCCCAGCAGAATCAGACCCAGCAATGTCATGATGATGCGCGACATGACTCGTTTTCTCCATGACCGAATGGTTCAGTGTAGCCGGCTGATCGCATTGCATGTGGGCGAATGCTGAACCTTTCCCACATTCTCAATTCGATTTCCACCGGTGTGTCTCCTGCTTCCTTTGTTTTCTCAGTTTCCTGGCGTAGGATGAGTATGATGGTGGACGTTTAGAAACCGGTTGAGAGATGGTGAATCCTGCGCTGGATTCCAAAGCATGTAAAGCGTATGGGAGTATGGGAGTGTGGGAGTTATTAGCGCACTCCCATATCCCCACACTCCCATACTCCCACACAAATCGGCGATTGTGCCGATATGCTCTACCGGAGCAGGTTGCGCCGGTAGACAAAGCGGGTATGAAACGAGACATAAAGCATGACACGCCAGTCCGATGAATTTCAGGCATGGTGGGATGAGTTGGCGCAAGCGCGCCAACAACTGGTGCGCGCGGCGCTGCGCGGGCAGTTGCCGCCGCGACTGGCGCTAACGACGCTGGAGAATTGGACCGACGAACTCACCCGGTTACCAGCGGAGATGCTGTCGGATGACCAGTTGGCGCAAATCTGGGGCAATTTGCAGTTGATCCTGGTCGAGTGCGGCGTGGAAAACGGCACGGCGGAGGAAGCGGAGCATAACATTGAGATGGCCTGGCAGCGCGTGCGCCGTGCGGCGGAGCAAGCCTTCCAGGGATTGCTGACTCGTCCGGAACTCGCCTCCGTGCAGGTGGACTTGCGCAATGAAGTGGTGCCGTTGCTGGCGGATGCGGTGCCGCATGCGCACGAAGGGCGCATCACCCGTTGTATTGGGGCCACCAGGCATCTGCATGCATTGATGCTGCGCACCAGCGGCGCCCCGCATGCCTGGCGCCTGGCGCGCATAGCGGCCATGCAATACCCATACTTCACCTTCACCGGCTGGCACGGGCGCATGGGGATCGATTTTACCTGGCCGCGCGCACGCCTCGTGGCGCAGGCGCTTATTTCCGCGCTGCGTGAGAGCGGGTTGGGTGACCTGCCGTTGATTATCGGCTATGATAGCCGCGCCCATGCCGGCGCCGTCGCGGCCTGGGTCACCGAAGTGGCGGTGGCCAACGGCCAGCCCGTGCACCTGTGCAGCCGCGATACCCCCGCACCGGCGCTCATCGCGTATGGCACCAACACGCTGGGCGTCGCCAACCATGCCGGCGTCATCGACTGCACGGCCTCCCGCCTGCCGGTGAAGGACAGTGGCACGGGGATCTACTCAGGTGTGGAATACCAGGGGATGCGCTACTATACGCCCTATGGGACGCCGGCATCGGCGGAAATGAATGCACGCATCAGCCGACGCGCGGCGGAGTTGCTGCTGGAGCAGACGGAGATTCCCCACGTATCACCGTCCGGCACGGTCTCCATGATCGACCCATTGCCCGCACAAACCGCCTTCCTCGTCTCCGACATGGGCTACCCGGTGCCGACGGTCGAATTAGGTAGCGAACCGGCGCATGTCGCCTTGCAGCGCTTCTGGCAGCGTCCCACGGCGCTCATTCTCATCGATGAAATGCATGGGGCCGCGCGCGGTTACCTGCGGGCAGTCTGCGATGAGCTGGCACTGCCGTATGAGGTTGTGCATGGCGGGCGCGATCCGTTGTTTGGCGAGTTGACGGCGGCCAACCCGGAGCCGCCGCAGGTGGCCGAGTTAATGGCGCGGGTGCGCGAGGTGCGCGAGGAGCGCCACCCGATGATCGGCCTGGCCTTTGATGCGGATGGCGACCGCTTCGGCGTGGTCGATGAAACGGGAACCTACCTGCCGGGCAATGCCGTGCTGGCATTGCTCACGGATTATTTTCTCAACGAGGCGTATCCCGGTGAGCCGGGCATGCTCATCCGCGACTTCACCGCCACCCGCATGGTGGACCGGCTGGCGCAGTTGCCGGAATACGTGGACCGTGTTATACCCCCGCCCAACCACGGGGCTTTGCCGGCCTACATGCGCGCGCCTGGTTACCGGCAGTTGATCGGTGATCCGGCGGCGTTGCACGGCAGCGGGGTGCACGTGACGCAGTTCACGCACGGGAATTTCGCCGGTCTGGGCAACCTGAATGAGATACTGCAACGGCAGCGTGAGGGAAAAGCCTCGGCGCGGAATGTACAGGAGGCATTGTATGCCTGCCTCGACCGGGTGCTCATCGCCGGCGACGCGCACGGCGGCATCGTGGCCCATGGGCACGCGCCGGACCGAGACGGGCTGTGGGCGGCGCTGCTGCTGCTGCAACTGTGCGCGGTGCGACAAGCGCCGGTGGGGGAGCTCTGGCGACGCCTGCAGGAGCACATCGGGCCGTCCTACACCGAGCGCCTGCACCTCACATTGCCCATGGGCGTGAAACTGCCGCTGGTGAACCGCTACCTTCAGCATTATGCGAAAGCCGGGCGCAGCAGCTCACCGGGGGGCTATAAGATGGGCGGATGCCCGCTGCTGTATGCCGGTGGCGTCGAGGATCGCTTCGTCGAATGGGCCTTGCGTGCCCCATCCGGGCAGCCGGCCTACCTCACCGTGCAGGTGTCCGCGACCGACCCGATCATCCATGCCATCGCTGAAGGGTCGGATCATGAAACGCCACACCGCTTACTGATCACCGTGGCGGAACGCGTGGAGGCGTTGATCATCCAGCAGTTGCGTCAGGCGGAGAACGCGTGGCGCGTGGTGGAGACGCTGGCGAACATCCAGCTCCCACCCGCTGCGCTCTATGACCTTCCCGGCACGCTCAACTGCCGCATCGCCCAGCAAGCTTATGCCCGCCTGCAGGAACTTGCCCATCCGGGCCGTGAAGCCCCGGAGCTGCTGCAGTTCGTCACTGACCGCCTCGCCGAGATGCAGCCGGAAAAAAGCCGCGTCCTCGCTGCCTGCCGCCTGGCTGAGCAGCCAGGCGAAAAACGCACCCCGCCCACCCCGCGCCTGCTCTGGGAAGGGGAGGAGGAGCGGTAGTATTCAGCTACCCCCCAGTGCCTTCCCTACCCAGGAAGAGGGGGGATTAGGTGTGGATTGCCTTCTCCCGATATTGCCCCGGTGTCATTCCCACATGGCGAAGGAAGCGGCGGCAAAAGTAAGAGGGGGAGCTGTAGCCGACGAGACGGCTGATGGCTTCGACGGAGCTGCCGGTTTCGGTGAGGAGCATGCGGGCGCGGGCCAGGCGATGGTTCTCCAGCCACTCCAGCAGGGTGGTGCCGGTGAGCCGGTGTATCTGCCGGGTAAGGGTGCGCTCGCTGATACCCAGGTAGTTGGCGATGTCCAGGCGTGAGAGCGGGCGGTGCAGATTATCCTGCAGAAAATGGTCGAGCAGGTGGAGTTGCGAGCTGTCGGTGGTGAAATCCGGCACGGTGACATCCGGCCAATCGGTCAGCGCAAGCACTCGGGAGAGCAGCAGCGTGATGTGCGGCACCACGCGGTCAGACCAGCCCGGAGCGCGCGTATGAATATCCTCCAGCAGCATCCGCAGCGTGGCAAAGGCGAGCGGCTGGTGCGGCCATGGCTCGGGCAGGTGTATGGAGGGGGCTGGGGTGATGCTGAAATGCAGTGTGAAGCGCAGGAACGCTCCCGCATGCCCGTGCCAGCTATGCGGCATGCCCGGGGCGTGCAGCGTCACCTGTCCGGGCGCCACGGACTGCCTGCTGGTCTCGGTACAGCAATCCGCCGTGCCGTCCAGCAGTAACTGCGCCTCGTAGGTGGCATGCGTATGCTCCCGCGTCATCGAACGCACCACCGGCATTGCGCCATGCAGGATCACCTGGTGGCTGCCCAGCGTCACCGCCCGCACCAGGTGCATGATAATCCGGCATGACCGCACCATCTCGTCATAAGTAAACGCACTGTCGGCGGGGAGGATGCCCCCGGTGTTTGCCGTTGTTGTCGCCATCCCCTCGTCCCCACAAAGAAGGCATTTGTCCCAATGATACAAGAGAAGTGGCTTGCCAGTCCAATGACGGAGTTGGCTGTTAGTAGTACGATAGGGACACGAAATCCTGTTGAAGTGCTGAAAAGGAATCCGAAAGGAGATCGCGATGAGAAATACTCGGAGCGTGTGCTTGATGAAGGTGGGCATACTGGCGGTGGTCCTCTGCTGGGCTGTATCGGCCAGTGATGCGGCGGTACCACTGACCAAGGTGGCATCGGCGACCGTGACGACCACCCAATATGGCCCGGATGACAAAGAAGTCGGAAAGACGCCGGAGTTGACCGACGGGAATCTCGGATCGAGTTGGATCTTCCGTCCCGGCACCCCGGAGAAGGATCTCCCGATTCGATTGGTCTTCGACATGGGCACCGCGCACACGGTGGGGAAGGTGTGCATCGCCAATTACTTCACCGGGCAAAGCGTCAGGCGCGGTATTAAGCAGGTGGATATTTTTGTCGGTGATGCCCCGGCTCCCGCCACGGGCGGCACACCGGCGGCGGCGGATGTACAGGTGACCATGAGCGATAATAACGGTCCGGCCTGGACGGAAATCACATTGGCTACGCCGGTGAAAGGTCGCTGCGTTACCATGCGCGTCAAAAGCAATTGGGGTGCCTCCAACTACGGGGCGAACGAGGTGGAAATCTACACGGCGGAGGCTGATGTACCGGTTGTCGTGACCGTACCGCCCGTCACTGGCGGAGCGACAGGCCAGCCGACAGCCATACCGGCAACGCCCGCCGTGAACCCCACCGGAACCGGCAACCCGACGGCCACGCCTTCCACCTCTGGACCTGCCGGCAATCCGACTGCCGTTTCGGCCCCTACCACCACCGGCAACCTCCAGCGCCAGTACAAATCCTATGATTACGAAGAAACGAACGAGACGGTACTCAAACGTGTTCGCCTGATCATCCCCGAAGGCTTGTCGACGGTGCGGGGCATTCTGGTGGTCGGCTGCGGGGCCGGCGGCGACTCGCGCGACTATTACAAAGAAACCTGGTATAGCGAGTTCCTCTTTCTGCACGATTTCGCTTTTCTCGGCGTTCAGAACTTCAATTCGCATCCTGAGAGCTTCCAGGCGATGCAGCATGCCTTGCAGCAGATCGCCAAAGATGCCAACCACCCCGAACTGGTCAACGTGCCATATGTCGCCACGGGCTTCTCAGCAGGGGGCGGGTTCGCCGGTCGCTTGCTGGTGGAAGCCCCCGACCGCGTGATCGCCTGTGTGCCCGTCTGCGCGCGCCTGAATTTCACCGGCATGACACCCAGCGCCGCTAACCTGGCAACGCCGGCGTGCATTATCTCCGGGGAATTGGAGAAGTTTGAACCTGTCGTGGAGCCCGTGCTGGCGGCCTATCGTCCCAAAGGGGCCTTGTACGCGTGGATGACAGTGCCGGGCGGTGGTCATGCGCGAGGCGGGCAGGAAGTGCTGGCCATGCCGTTGCTGGACGCCGCCGTACGGTTGCGCTACCCCGCGGATGGGGATGTCCGCAAAGGGCCGGTCACCCTGAAAACCCTCGACCCCGACAGCGGTTGGGTGGTGGACAACACCACCTGGAAGAACGGCTTGACCAGCATCGCCCCGGCGAAGCAATTCAAAGGCGATGTGGCAAAATCAAGCTGGCTGCCCAGCGAAGACATCGCCTTCATTTATCGGGCATATGGCACCTATGATAAACCGCTGACCATTACCTCGCCAAAGAACACCTACCGTTATCCTCCCAATGAACAAGCCATCGCTATCGACCAGGCGTGGGACCCCGGCGCCAATATTCCCATTGTGGTCGATGATGCCAGATGCACTGGCTGGAAGACGCTGGCATTCTACGATGGCGCGCAGAAACTGGGCGAGATCACCCAGGGGTCGCCGCAGTTCACCGCGAAGAACTTGCAAGCCGGCTACCACGTCTTCTCTGTGCTCGGTACCGATGCGCAAGGGAACGTGCGGACCTCCAACCCGGTGCTGGTCGTAGTGCGGAAGCTGTCGGCATCACAGGCACAAACTGCCGTCACATCGGCAGGTCAGGCCGGTAATGGCGTCATTGTGTCATCCTTTCCCGCGGACGTCGGTCCGTCGCGGAAAGATCATCCGGACGAGGCCGGCGCGGTGGGACCAAAGCACATCGTGGATTTCGACGATGCGAATTTCGTGGTGCATGATAAGGCGACGGGGAAAGTGCTGGTGAAGAAGACACAGACCGAGTTCTGGGCTAGTGTGGAGCCGGTCAATACGCTGAAACTTCCCCAACCGAACGATCCCCGAATTCTCTATGATCCGCTGTCCGGACGCTGGTTCGCCGTGAATACCGGCATCATTGCCGGCTCGCGGGGGGCGAATGGCTACCTGGCAGTCTCCACCTCATCTGACCCCACCCAGCCGTGGAAAGGCGTGCAGCTTCCTATGCCACCGCAGGACCTGGGCTTCAAAATCGGCGTGGATAAAAACGGCTTTTACGCGTGCTATATCAACCTCACCGGCAACGTCAACACCATGCACGACTGCATCGCCATTCCGAAGGCAGATGCCATCGCGGCGAACGGGCCAGATTTGTCCCACTTGGTCACCTTCCACAATCTGCAGATCGAATGCTTCCCCGCAACGGATCTGGATCCCAACAAGGCCGCCACAGCGCCTGAAGTGCTGCTGAACAAGGAATTCGGCAACAATGCCGGCAAGCTGTACATGTATAAGATCACCTGGCAAGGTGCCACGGCCAGCATCTCGGACGTGCAGGCCATCCCCTTGAGCAAAACGTATTCCAGCCCCAATGGGTCCTCATTGAAGAATCTGGCGATGCAGCCCGCGCCGGGCGGAAAACTGCGCGCAGACGAAGGCCGGCGGACTATCTGCGTCTATGCGCATGGCGGCAGCGTCTACGGGTGCAACGAGGCCAAGCGCAGCATCGATGCACGTCCGGGCGTGCTCTGGTACGAAGTGCGGGTGAGCGATGGCGCCTTGCTGCAGGAAGGCTTAGTCGACTCCGCCGACTGCGACTACCTGTGCCCCTCGCTCGCGGTGGACCAGGATGGCAACATCGGGCTGGGGTGCACCCGCACCTCCGCCACCGAGCACCCCTCGGTGGTCGTGATGCTGCATGCAGCCGGCGACCCGGCGGGCACCATGCGCGCGCCACTGCCGGCGCTGGCGGGCACCACCTACTACCGCGACAGCAAGGCCGGTCCTTATGGCGTCGGCTGGGGCAACTATTCCTCGACGTGCATCGACCCTGCTGATCCGTACCGGTTCTGGACCTGCCAGCAGTACGGCAACAGCGTGATCGACCTGCAGTGGTGCACGGGATGGGTGGCCTTTCAACTCAATGCACCCACGGCAACTCAACCGGTCACCGCCAACCCGGTCGTGAATCACCAGCCAGCGGACAATTCTCCAGCAATCAAGCCAGCGGCAAGAGAGAATGGTGAGACCTTTGCTGGTGTCGCATCGGCCACATTAACCCAAAAGCGACCTCTGCTGGTCGTGGCCGGCAAGCGCTATGAACTGAAGGCCGCCGACAAGGCCGATCCCACGATAGTGGACACGTTGGCCAGATTTTCCAGCGGTGATACCGGTGTCTACGTTATCAAAGGTACCAGAACCATGATCAACGGAAGGGACGGCATCCTGGTCGACAGCATCACCCCGAGTGGCACCACCCCGAAAGAGCCCGGTGATGTCAAGGCGGAGGTTCCGCAATCCCTCGCCCAGGACATTCAGCCGTACGACACCGCGGAGGCGGCCAAACAGCAGGACGAGGCAGCGAAGGCGCTAGGCATCCCCAAGGAAACCGTCGTCGACCTGGGCAATAACATTTCGCTGAAGCTGGTCCTGATTCCGGCGGGTCACTTTCTGATGGGCAGTCCCGAAAGCGAAAAGGACCGCGACCAGGGAGAAGGTCCACGGCGCGAGGTAACGATCAGCAAGCCTTGTTATATGGGCATCTATGAGGTGACTCAGGAGCAGTTCGAGGCAGTAATGGGTAACAACCTCAGCAAGTCCAACGGAGCACAAAACCCGGTAGAATCGGTCTCGTGGGATGAAGCCGTTACGTTCTGTAAGAAACTTTCAGACAAGGCTGGCAAGACAGTCCGCCTGCCGACGGAGGCAGAGTGGGAGTATGCCTGCCGGGCGGGGAGCTATACGCGGTTCTCATATGGCAACGGAGCCCCGGAGGATCGCGACCTGGGCGATTATGCCTGGTACAAACTGAATAGCGGCGTGGCAATACATCCGGTCGGTCAGAAAAAGCCGAACGCCTGGGGGCTGTACGACATGCACGGCAACGTGTGGGAGATGTGTGCCGATTGGTTCGGCAAGTACCCGGTCACAAGTGAAACCGATCCGACCGGTCCCGCCTCCGGCAAGCTTCGTGTATTGCGTGGCGGCAGCTTTTACCGCCTTCCGTGGAGCTGTCGCTCCGCGTACCGGAAGTATATCGGCCCCAGTGATCGTAACTACGGCGCCGGTTTTCGGGTGGTCATAGCGGCGAAGTCTGATTTGCACTGAGTTCAGATCAGGACTTTCGCTCTCCCTCACCCCTGCCCCTCTCCCAGGGGTAGAGGGGAGTAGCAGTGCTGAAAATCGATACTAGCATTCACCATGATGAGAGGTATTCTCCCCCTCTACCCCTGGGAGAGGGGCAGGGGGGTGAGGGAGAGCGAAAGTCCTGCAGATAATAGTTCCCCAGGTTATTTCGTGAACAGTTTGAAAGAAGGCGCGTATGTGTTCAGCGCGCCGACGAGCACCAACAAGTAGGCATCAATAACCTCCGGGCGCGAGGACGATGACCAACCTTGCTACCGGAGGGCACAACTGTAATCTACCTTTAATCTACTTCATCCGTAATGAAGAGGAAATCCCCCTGATCGGCGCGAAATATTCAGGACAGGCATATCCAGCACCCTGTGCACTGCCTCGTAAAACGGTATTACTGTCTTTGCTGTCATTATTGGAGATCTCTATGCTGTTTCGTAAAAAGAAGTCCGTCGAGAAGATCGTGCCGAAAAAGACGCCCCGAAAATATGTGGCGATCACCGAGGAGACGGTATTCTCCCTGAATACCTTCCCCAAGGATACCCGGCAGATGCTGAAATTGCTGATTCCGGCCTTTGAAGAAGCCATGAAACTGCCGCCGGCGCCCGATCGCTGGCTGAAGATGTTGTCCCTGCTGCCTGAAGAGGTGCTCCTCCAGCTCAACGAGTTGCGGGAGACGAAACCGAAGCAGGCTAACCACATGGTGGTGATGCTCAGCGTCTATGCGCGCGCGCTGCTCTACCCGCTGGACGAGCGCGGCGTCACCTGTGCGATGCTCGACTCCGAGGTGCATCGCGCCAGCAACCGCATCTTCATCTACTACTTCCCGCTGGAATACTACCGCCGCAAGGGCTATATCGAGCCGGAATGGGCAGCCGACCCCTTCACCGACTGGGACATCCTGCGCCACCGCTACACCGAAGCGGGGATCGCTGCCGACATGGAACTCGGCCACTTCGCCCCGGCAGAGACCACCAAAGCCGGCGACCTGATCGAATACCCCGCCACCGATCTCAGCCTGGGGAATGAGGACGAGAGTGAATAGTGAGTAGTGATTGAGTAATAAGTGATTAGTGGTTAGGTAGTCGGAGAGTAGAACTAATCACTAATCACTTATGACGAATCGCTCCCCCCTCCTGCTGTTGCGGCTTCGATGAACGTGGCGTCCACTGCCCCGGCGGTAGCAACATCGTCGACGCCTCCGGCAACTGATCACCGAAATCTGGGATCGCGAAGGCATCATTCTCGCCGATGTCGAGCCGGAAGACGTGCCCGCCATTCGTAGCCAGAACCCATGGTTTGTGGGGCAGCGGCGGGATTTGTATGTGTAAGGTTTCACGGCTCATCCATCCGACCCGTATTCATGACGATCTGTCGCGCTAATAACGTTTATTTAACAATCAACCTCTTCCAGTGTCCTAATCCCCGGCAGGAATCCACCGCTAATAAACTGAATTAGTACTAACAAGCACGACGCCTACCAGCTCTTACCCCGGTGGAGGTTTAGATGGAATACTGCAAGTTCCAACAACCGGACAGCATCTTTCGCCCGGCGCCGTTCTGGGCGATCAATGACCGGATTACGCCGGAGGAGACGGCGCGGCAGTTGGCGGATATGCTGGAGGTCGGGTTGGGTGGGGCCTTTTTCCACTCGCGCGCGGGATTGATCACCGATTACCTGGGCGAGGACTGGTTTGCCGCGATGGAGGCCGCATTGCAGGCGGCGCGGCGGCATGACGGGTTTGTCTGGCTCTATGACGAAGACCTGTGGCCCAGCGGCAATGCCGGCGGGCAGGTGGCTGGGATGAAGGACGAATACCGCTCCGCCACCTTGCACGCGCAACTGCTGATGCCCGGCGAAACGCTGAGTGTGCGCTCGGACGGCCAGCCGCGCGCCGCCTACCGCATCATCCGCGACGGCATCACCCTCAAGCGGGCGGATGCCATCACCCTCGCCGAAGCGGCGGCGCTCACCGAAACCGAGCGGCTGGTTTTCACCCGCTGCTATGCGCCGAAGACGGGCTGGTGGAGCGGGGAGTCCTATGCGAACCTGCTGCACCCGCAGGTGGCGGAGCTCTTCATCAATCTCACCCACGAAGTCTACCGGCATCATTTCGAGGACGAGTTCGGTTATCGCGTGCCGGGCATCTTCACCGATGAACCGCAGCTCGGGCATGGGCCGTTCGACCTGCCCTGGTACGAGGGATTGCCCGAGCGCTATGCCGAGTGGACCGGGCGCGATTTCTGGGACGACCTGCCGCTGCTCTATTTCGACGCCCCGGAGAGCCGCAAGGCCCGCCTGTTGATCCACCGCAGCCTGCTGCGTCAGTTCTGTGCCGCATACAGCAAGCCGATTTACGACTGGTGCGAGCAGTACGGTATCGCGCACACCGGGCACTACAACGCCGAGGAGACCTTCCGCGACCAGATCCTCAACCACGGCGGCGGCGTGATGGCGCATTACCGCTATCAGCAGATCCCCGGCATCGACCACCTCTGCCGGCAGACCACCCCGCTGCTGCTCTGCCTGAAACAGGTCGGCTCCGCCGCACGCCAGCTCGGGCGCGACCGCGTACTCACCGAGCTCTTCGGCGTCACCCGCCACACCAATACCTTCCAGGATTTCAAGTGGATCGGCGACTACGACCTGGTGCTGGGCGCCAACCTCTTCTGCCCGCACCTCACCCTGTACTCCGCGCGCGGGCGGCGCAAGCGGGATTATCCGCCGAACTGGAATTACCAGCAGACGTACTGGCCGCACCTGCGCCCGCTCAACGACTATTTCGCCCGCGTGAGTTACGCGCTCACCTGCGGCCATGCGCAGGCGGAGGTGCTGCTGCTGCACTCCATCGAGAGCGGCACCGCCGGGCACCGGCTGGCCGTCGACTCGACGCACGCCATGCCGGGCGAGGACCTGCACGCCGCCGACCACGCCGAAGCGATGCTGCGGCGGGCGCTGGAGGCGATCCTCAACGCGGGCTATGAGTGCGACCTCGGCGACGAAGGGTATCTGGAGGAGATGGGCGCGGTGGAGGGCGATGCCCTCCGTGTGGGGAAGATGCGCTACCGCGTGGTAGTGGTGCCGCCCGCGCAGACCTGGCGGCCTTCCACCTACTCCCTGCTGCAGCAGTTCGTCCTCGCCGGCGGCAAGGTCATCTTCCTTGGCGAACTGCCCACTGAGCTGGATTGCGAGCCGGCCTACAACGCCTGGCGCGAGTTGGCGGGGCGGGCGCAGGTGGTGCCGTGCGCCCGCGGGCCGATCCAGGAGGCAGTGCATAAAGTGGCGTCGCGCGGCTACCGGCTGCATGACCGCGATGGCCGCGCGGCAGCGCTGACCTACCTGCAGCACCGGGTGGACGGCGAGCAGGAGATCTTCTTCATCGTCAATGCCGACCGCGAGCGCGGGCAGTCCTACACCTTCACCCTGCTCGATGCTACCGACCGCACGCTGACCATCTGGAATGCGCTGGATGGCTCGCGCACCGATGCGAATACACAACACTGGGAAGGCGACCTCTACTACCACTTCACGCTGCCGCCGGCCGGCTCGCTGCTGCTGGTGGCCGGGCCGCAACAGGAAAAGACCCCTGAGGCCATCCTGGAACGCACTACGGCCATGCCTGATCTCTCCGCCGGCGAGGTGAAACTGCTGCCGGATACCTGGCAGTACAAACGCTCCGAGGAGAATGTGCTGGTGCTGGACCGCCTCTGCGCCTCCGTCGACGGCGGGAAGAGCTGGTGGAATACCGACCTGGACTTCCGCGTCCGCGGGCGGCTCGCCGCGCACTTTGGCATCACCGACGCGCTGCAATGGCAGCCGTGGGTGGCCATCCGTAAGAAATTATTCGATGGTAAAGGCGGCGAGGTGCGCCTGCGCTATGCCTTCCGCAGCGCCATCGCCGCGCCCCGCGCCAGCCTGGTCATCGAGGATATGACAAAAGGCGAGGTGACGGTGAACGGCACGCCGGTCGACCTGAGCAACGCCGGCTGGCACTGGGACCGCGGGTTCGGCAAGGTGGAGATCGGCGAATTGATCACGCCGGGGCTGAACGTGGTCGAGTATAAGGTCAACTACGACTTCCTCACCGAGATCGAACCAGCCTACGTCGTCGGCGATTTCGGCGTGCGGCTGGCGAACCCCTACGAAGGCGAGATCATCGCCGAGTCCGAATTCCTTGCCACCGGCTCCTGGCTGGGCATGGGCTACCCGTTCTACTCCGGCACCATGACCTACCGCTGCCACTTCCACACCGAGACATCGGACGACTCCCGCAGCTTCCTGCGCCTCAACCGCGCCTCGGGTGTCGTCTTCATGGTGCGCCTCAACGGCGAGGAAGTCGGCCCCATCCTCTGGCAGCCGCACGTCATCGAGCTCACCGAAATGCTGAAGGACGGCACCAACATCCTTGAGATCGATGTCATCTCCAGCCGCCAGAACACCCTCGGCCCGCTGCACGAAAAGGACGGCGACGACCACCGCTGGTGCGGCCCCAACGCGTTCGAAGAGGAGGTTTGCATCCGCGAGGAGTTCAGCCTCTTCGACTACGGGCTGCTGGGCGGGGCGGAGATAGTGACGATACCGTGGTAATGTGGCACGGGTGATGTGGCACGGGCTTCCAGCCCGTGGCGTCGCCTTGGCTTCCAGCCAAGGCGCGTGAAGTGCTTATCCCCACGCGCCTCGGCTGGAAGCCGAGGCGACTCCATGGGCTGGAAGCCCATGCCACTAGATTAGTGCTTGAAGTGCCGCACGCCGGTGAACACCATGGCGATGCCGTATTTGTCGCAGGCGTCGATGGTGTCCTGGTCTTTGATGGAGCCGCCGGGCTGGATGATGGCGACGATGCCGGCCTGATGGGCGACTTCGATGTTGTCCGGCTGCGGGAAGAAGGCGTCCGAGGCGAGCACGGCGCCTTTCGCGCGCTCACCGGCTTTCTCGGCGGCCAGCTTGTTGGCGTCCACGCGGGAGTAGAGGCCGCCGCCGATGCCCACTGTTTTCGTGCCTTTCGCGTAAACGATGGCGTTGGACTTGGTGGTCTTCATCACCCGCCAGGCAAAGCGCATCTCTTCGAGTTGCTCCGCGGTGGGGGCGACCTTCGTCACCACTTTCAGCTCCTTCGGGTCGGTCTCGCGGTCCGGCTCCTGCACCACGAAGCCGCCAGTGACACGTTTGAAGTCATAGGAATCCTGGGCGGCCATATCCGGCAGTTCGAGCAGGCGCAGGTTCTTCTTCACCGCCAGCATCTCGCGCGCTTCGGGGCTGAAGGCCGGAGCGAGGATGCATTCCAGGAAGCCGTACTTCGCCATGCCGTCCAGCAGCGCCTGCGCGGTCGCCTGATCCACTTCGCGGTTGAAGCCGACGATGCCGCCGAACGCGGAGAGCGGATCGCACTCCAGCGCATCGACATACGCCTGCGCCAGCGACGGGTTGGAGGCGACGCCGCACGGGCTGGTGTGTTTCACGATATAGGCCGTCGGCTCAGTGAACTCGCGCACGCCGGAGAGCACCGCTTCCAGATCGAGGTAATTATTGAAGGACAGCTCTTTCCCCTGCAGCACCTGCGCGGCGGCGAGGCCATAGGGCTTCACGCCGGCGGTGCGGTAGAACGCGGCAGCCTGGTGCGGGTTCTCGCCATAGCGCACGTCCTGCTGCTTCTCGCCGCGGAAGGTCATTACCGCGGGCAGGCCCGCTTCGTCGAGCACGTGCGCGCGCAGCCAGGTGGAGATCGCCGTGTCGTAGCCCGCCGTCAGCGTGTACGCTTCCACCGCCAGCTCAGCGCGGGTCTGGTCGGTCACCGTGCCGTCGTTGGCGCGCATCTCGTCGAGGATCTGCCCGTAGCGCGCGGGGTTGGTGACGATGGCCACGCTGCGGTAATTCTTCGCCGCCGAGCGCACCATGGACGGCCCGCCGATGTCGATGTTCTCGATGGCGTCTTCCAGCGTGACGCCGGGCTTGGCTACCGTGGCTTCAAACGGATAGAGGTTCACCACCACCATATCGATCATGCGGATGCCGTGCTCTGCCGCCACCGCCATGTGCTCCGGGTTGTCGCGCAGGGCGAGCAGACCGCCGTGGACTTTCGGGTGCAGCGTCTTCACGCGCCCGTTCATCATCTCCGGGAAGCCGGTGTGCTCGGAAATATCTTTCACTGGGATGCCGGCGTCGGCAATCGCCTTCTTCGTATTGCCGGTGGAGATGATTTCCACCCCCATCTCGTGCAGCCCGCGCGCGAATTCCGCAATGCCGCTCTTGTCGGAAACACTGATCAACGCTAACTTGATTTTCGGTGCCATGGCAACCTCCGTTTTTGATGTCAGTGTATTTCTTCCCCACAATGGGAGCGGATTCCTTCCCGTGGGAATAAGGGGATGAACCACGAAGACACAAAGAACACGAAGGGAGTTGATATTGGGGCTTGCAGGATTTGCGTCAAGCTAAATCGGGCGGTTAGGTCCGACGCGTCTGACCAGCCTGACATGTCTGACTCGTCCGACTAATAATTGAGGACAAATATTTTCGTGTACTTCGTGTCTTCGTGGTGAAAAATTAATAAACACGTTCTTCCGCCCAGAATTCCTCCAGGCGCGCTTTGTATTCCAGCGTGGAGAAGTCGGGATCGGTGGCGCCCCAGTCGTCGGGCAGCAGATCGCAGTAGGGAGATTGCAGGAAGCGGTCGTCGATGAGGAGCACCACACCGCGGTCGGTGGGGGTGCGGAAGACGCGGCCCGCGGCCTGGATGACGCGGATGATGCCGGGCACCTGGTAGGCGTAGAAAAAGCCTTTCCCCTCCTGCTCCTCTTCGAAATACTCGCCGATGAGTTCCTGCTCCACGCCGACGGGCGGCAGACCGGGGCCAACGATGATCACGCCCACCAGTTGCTCACCGGGCATGTCCACCGCTTCGCCAAACAGCCCGCCCATCACCGCCAGCCCCAGGTTGGAATGCTCGCTATCGACGGCACAGACACGGGCAAGGAATTCCGCCTGCTGCGCCGCAGACATCCCCGGTTTCTGCACGTGGATTTGCACCCCGGCGGGGCGGTTCACCATCATCTCCGCCCACACCGTGCCCAGGTAGGCGAAGGAGGGGAAAAAGGCCAGGTAGTTGCCGCGCCGCACGCCCGCTGTGTCGAGGATCACCTGCGCCACAGACGGCTTCGTCTCCTCGCGCACGCGGTAGCGCGTAGAGACGTCCGGCACGTGCAGGTAGAGGCGGTTTTCCGGCGGGAAGGGGCAGGGCAGCGTGAGGTGCTCGCACCACTCCCGCGCTCCGAGCAGTTCGCGGAAATAACGGTGTGGGGAGAGGGTGGCGGAGAAGAAGATCGTCGCCACGCTGCGCGCCACGCGCTGGCGCAGCAGCGGCCCGGGGTGCAGGCAGAAGAGGCGCAGGCGCAAGGCATCGCCGCGCACGGCGCTGATGTAGATGGCGTATTCCGGGGTCAACTCGGCGGCAATGCGGCTGAATTTCAGCAGGTTGAAGAAGCAATCGAGCAGGCGTTTCCGGCGGTCATCGCGCGGCAGCGCCGTCAGCAACTCCCCGGCGAATTCCATCAGCGCCTCGATGCAGGAGAGCAGTTCGCCCGGCAAGCCGGGCAGGCGCAGCGCCCCTGCTTCCTCGAACTCCAGTGACTGTCGCCAGGAGTCGAATTGCGTCAATGCCGCTTCCAGGCAGGCGATGAACTCACCCTGCTCCCGGCGGAAGAGCGTCTTGATCTCGCGCAGCTCGCGCTCATCCAGTGCCGCAGAGTACATCTCCCGCCCGCGCGCCACCAGGTTGTGCGCCTCATCAACCAGCAGCAGGCTGTCCGGCGGGGTGCCCGGCCAGAAGAACTGGCGCAGGTAGACTGCCGGATCGAAGGCGTAGTTATAATCGCAAACGATGAGGTCGGCGTAGAGCGAGAGCTCCATCGACAGCTCGAAGGGACAGAGCATCTCTTCGCGTGCCGCCGTTGCCAGGTACTCCCCCGTCAGTTCCTCCTCTTCCAGCAGCAGGGGGATGATCGCTTCGGCACGTGAGTAGAAATCGACAGCGTACGGGCAAGCGTCCTCGCTGCACTCCGGGCGGTCTGCGCCAAAGGGGCAACAACGGTCTTTCGCCTGCATATAGAGCACGCGGAGCCGCAGCCCCCGCGCGCGCAACACGGCGACGGCCTGTTGCGCCACGCTGGCGCCGGCGGTCTTGGCGGTGAGGAAGAGGATGCGCGCGTAGCCGCACGCATCCGACAGGTGCTGGATGGCGGGGAAGAGCACGCCCATCGTCTTGCCGATGCCAGTCGCCGCCTCGACCAGCAGGTCATGGTGGGCGGTGACGGCTTTCCCCACGGCGTCCAGCAACTCCGCTTGCCCGCGCCGCAACTCGGTGAAGGGAAAGGGCAGCGCGCGGATGCTTTCGTCGCGCAGCACCAGCCACTGTTGCCGGGCCATCTCCTTGCGGATCAGCGCGTGAGCCAGATCCTCGAAGAACCGGCGGGATTCTTCTATGTCCCAATCCATATAAAAGGAACGTTCGTGCAAGGTGGTTGGGTGGACATAGGTAAGCACAGGTTGGATGAATGTCCCTGGCCGGCGGCAACTTTCGAAGTAGTGGTAGAGGCGGAGTTGGGCGAGGTGGAACGGGTTGTCCGGCGCCAATCCCTCCAGCGGGAGGAAGGTGGATTTGATCTCCTCCAGCAGCAGCTCGCCCTCCTGCTCGATCATCCCGTCAATGCGCCCGCTGATGACCAGCCGGTAATTCTCCGCCTCGAAGATGTGGCGGATGAACACTTCGCGCTGATATCCGAAGGGACGCCGCCCCATCGCCTCAATATGGGTGTTCGTGCCGAGATTGGCGCGTGAGCGCGGCATAAATTCGGCATTAATTCCGCCCACCTTCAGCGCCACCAGCAAAAATTCCCGAACCCCATACTCCAGCACCAGCACGCAGGCCTCCTGAGTGATCAGTGATTAGTAGCCACTAAATCGGATAAACCGGACTATTCACAAATCACTTCTCCCCATAAGCATGCCATGAATTCATGCCGAAGGCAACTGAGTGAGCGAACGGAAGGATCGGTGTGTGGACGGAACCACCAAACAGAAGGGGATGGCAGTGCATGCGCGCAGTGCCATCCCCCCAGTCATTTACCGTCTGGTTCCGTTATTTGACAATCATGATGCTGCCGTTCGCCAGCGTGACCGGAAGCTGGGTGGCAGTAGCGCTCACCACCATCGTGCCGGTGACGGTGTTGCTGAAGGTAATGGGCGCCGGGCCGACAGCGGCGTTGGCAAGCGCAGTGAAGGTGAGTTGGATGACCGCGCGTTTGCCGGCGGCGAAGGCCTTCGCTTGCGGGGCCAGCACCATCAGCGCCACATTGCCGGTTGCGGCATTGTTGGTATTGATCAGCAATTGGGCATTCGCCGGGGCACCGGCCAGTTTCGCGCCAGCGAATTTCACCCGCTTCGGGTCAAAGGTGATGGTGCAGCCGAGGCTGTTTTCATCACCCTGTGCGGTCAACGTCATCGGCACTGTGCCGGTATGCCCTTGCCGCAGCGTGACCATCCCAAGACCCAGTACACGTTTTGTGGTCGCAGCAGGCTTGTATGCGCCGGCCGACCGACCGGCATTCCCGGTCGCTTGGGTCGGGCCTCCAGCCGGCTTCAGTGCATCCAGTCCAGCGGCATAGCGCCCCACCTGGACGACATCCAGAATATCCAGCACGCCGTCGCCCGAGGAAGCGCGCGGGGCACAGTCGGCGCGCAGGAATTCGCTGGGCGAGTCGAGGGTATCCAGGCCGACCACGAAGCGCGCGACCTGCACCCAGTCCGCCATGGTGACCTTGCCGTCACCGGAGCCTCGGGGGGCGACATCGCCTTCATATCCGGTGGGATTCACAGTGATCGTCACCTTTGTCGGGGCCGAATAGGCCAGGCCATCGTACCCGATAAACATAAAGCTGTCGGGGCCGACATAATTGGCGGTCGGCGTGTAGACGAACGAGCCGTCGGCGTTCACCGTCACGGTGCCATGGGCAGGATCCGTCGCTTTACTGGCGGTGATGGGGCGATTATTCGGGTCGGTATAGCCGGTCAACAATCCCGGTGCGTCTATGGTCAGCGTACTGTTCTGATTCACTGTATACGCGACGGGGAGGACGACCGGTGCGCCGATCACTGTGATGGTAACGGTCGCCGGGGTCGAATCCGCATATCCGTCATTCGCCACGTAGTTGAAGTGGTCTATGCCATCATAACTGGCCGTGGGCGTATAGGTAAACGCCCCGTTGCTGTTGACGACCACGGTGCCATGCAGCGGATTCGTCGCAACTTTCGCGCTCAAGGTGTAGCCGTTGACTGAGGATGCGCCGGCTAACAGGCCAGGGGCGGCGATGCCCAATACGCTGCCCTGGCTGACCGTATAACTGTGCGTCACCACGACCGGCGGCTCATCGATGGTGAGCGTCACGGTGGCGCTGTTGGAATCGGCATAGCCGTCATTCGCTTTATACGAGAAGCTATCCGTCCCGGCATATCCGGCATCCGGTGTATAGTTGAATGAGCCATCGGTGTTCAGGATCACCTGTCCATGGGTGGGATCGCTGAGCTTGACGGCGGTCATGGGCTGATCGGAGGTGGTGGTATCGTTGCTCAATACGCCCGGGGCGGTGACGATCAACGTCTTCCCTTTGACCGCCACATAATTATCATCGGTGGCCGTTGGCGGGGTGATGACATTAATGAGTACCCAACCCAATTTCGATTGATTATAACCATCATCCGCCTTGTAAGTGAAACTGTCCTGCCCGACAAAGCCGGGGTAGGGCGTGTAGGTGAAGGAGCCATCGCTATTCAGGGTCACCGTGCCATGAGCGGGGATATTGATACGGGACGCGGCCAGCGTGTCGCCATCGGCATCGGTATCATTGGACAGCACACCGGCGGATGCCGTGACCGTCAGCGGCGTATCCTGTACCGCGGTGTAGCTGTCCGTATTGGCAACCGGCAGCAAGTCCGGTGTAGTGAGGCTGACGCTGACCCCCTGACTGGCATTATAATATGAACTGCTGGTCGAGGATTCCAGCTTCACGGCACGGATGAGATAGGTGCCGATACAGCCGGTCAGCGGATTCGGGATATCGAGCGAAGTGCCGGTGATCAACGTCGAGTTGACTCTCCTGGCTGGCCCGTTGGCCGTCACCAACTGGTAAACGTTGTAGCCGGCAATAGTATCATCATCGGAAGCCTGCCAACTGAGGGTGACGCCATGTGGACCAAGTTTCGGCTCACGGGCGATGGTCGGACTATTCGGTGGGGCCACCATCGTCAGGCGTAAGGTTGGGTCGCCTAAGAGCTCCTCGTATATCCCAGCATAGTAGCTGCCATACACGGTATCGTTGTTGATAGTTTGACGCGCGCTCTCGCCAATCGGCTCACCGATGCCCATACGATGGAAAAACCAGTTGGGTCGTGCCCCCCAGCAGCAGGTTAACCCATATGAAGATGTCGCAAGCTCCGCACGCAGTAGATCGTTTTCATGTTCCCAATTACAGAACTGGCTGCCGAAGAGCATGGTGAAGACCGCCGGATCGCAATCAATCATTTCATCGGTGGTAATCACAGTACCACAACTGGTGTACGAGCCACCGCCACAGCCATATCCCCACAGATAAGGTGTTGTGTTGAGTGGATCGCCATTTTCGTCAACGGCTTTTGGGTCGTTGCTCACCATGCTGGTCCAATTGCCTTTGCTTACATTATCGGCACCAAAGAATGATGCGAAACGCCAGCCGTTTTGTGCGAAGTATTCTCCATACGTGCCGAAATCGTCCTGAACAAAGCCTTTCTGTAAGATGTCATAGCTCTTCATGCGATAGAGATGGTCTTTATTGAGATAATTACTCAGCAGCTCTCTTTCACTGGCGACATTCGAGAAGGCCGGGAGATCGAACATATCGACGCGGCCAAATTGTAGCTTGATCGGCGCGGGGTCTGAAGTCACCTCATAGATACTATTCTGGTCAAAGATCCCATCACCCGGTACATTCTTAATATCCTTTGTATCAGTGCGCGTATGCGTCGCCGTATCGGTCCAGACAGTGCCAACCGCACTGTAATATTGATCGGTGCCAAACGGCCGGGGATTATCGCTGTGGCCATCTGGATACATCCAACCCGATTTGGCGATGGGCACATGACCGAAGATGAAGAGCGATTTCACATGCACCGGGTCGGCGTTATAATCCGCCGCCACCAGATTTTTGACGTCTGCCACCGCGGCCTGCGAACTGATATCATGGCGAATGATGGTCCAGCCATCCCCGACCAGGTCCATTTTGAGACGATCTAGTTCGGTCGTGAGCGTGGCAGCAACATCTTTCTCTACCAGCAAGATGACTTTTCCGCGATCTTCAACCAGCGGCAACTTGATGCCGGAGGCCACAAACCCGGTCGCAGTATACGAACCGTCGTTCCGCAATATCTTGTATTCATAGGCGGTACCGATAACGACACCCCCGTCGGTATACGACGTGGCGGTGCTGCCCAGCGTGGCATATGGCTGTCCCCAGTCTGTTGAGGAGAGCGATTTCCGATACACGGTATATCCGGTCGCAGTCGCATCGTATGGCCATTGGAGATGAATTTGTGGCGGGCTAGCTGATACTGTCGCATTGGCCAGCACTACAACATCTTTCGGGTCGCTTTGCGCCAACGCGCTTTTCGACAGTATGCAAGCGCCTACGAGAAACAGCAGGGAAAGCACGACAGCTACGCCGGACCGACGACAGTGCGGACGGATGTGAGTCTGGATGTGTAACACGAGAACCTCCAGTTGCGAGATACGGCTTGTTTGTCCATCAACTGCCCTGATACCCCTGGAAAGGGCCAGGACATCGTATTATAGCATAAAATCGAGAATAATCGTTATCGGTAAAACGGGGAACAAAGCGAAAAGCCGGGAATTCAGTGTTGGTTGATGATTTGCCATTGATGTGGCGAAGAAACGAGGTTTATTATGGTGTGGCAAGTAACGGGAGGTAAGGGAAAAATACCCATACCTCCCCAGACCAATCCGGCGATTATTTTGCCGTGAAGAGGCGCAGCGTTTCGGCGTTGACCATCCAGAAGAGGCTGTGCTCGATGACACCGCTGGGGGCGCAGATCTTGATGTCGTAACCGGGAGGATAGACGATGGCATCACCCAGTGCCCAATGCTCGTCGATGAACACCTCGCCGGGGAGAATCGCGTTCACTTCGCTCTGGTTATACGAGGTGAGGCCATGAGCCAGGCCGGCGCCGGCAGTGCGGCACATCTCGACAAAGCTGCCGTTGTTCGCGCCGCGATAGAGGAAGTCATAACTGACGCACAGCACGAAATCGCCTTGCTGCGGGGCATAGCCGGATTTCAGCGCCGGGTTATCCGTAGTGGCCCAGCCGGTATTGATCTGGAAAAAGAGGCCGGTGTCATAGGGGCAGGGCACGATGGCGCTCTCCGAGTGCCCGAAGGCATACAGATAGACCGCGTGGCCGGACCGTTTGGCGCTAACGGCCATCGCGGCGGCCTGGTGGATCTTCTCCAGATCGCACGCGGCGATGCCTCCCATGATTTTTCCGAGCTCCCGCAGGTACTGGGTGCCAAGTTGTCCGGTCGCTGGCTGTTGCGGGACCCAATCATGGAATTTGATGGATTGCGAGCAATACGGCCCCAGATCCCGGTCATACCCGCCCGGCACGGCAACGCTTTCCCAGCAAATCGGCATCTTCCCCAGCCGCATGCAGGCGCCGACAAATTCCGCGGTCCACGTCCAGACGGCGATGATCTTGGAAGGCGTATCGGTATTCACCACCCAACTGCCGTCCGGCATGCGATACAGCCCGCCGTTCGGTGCGGCATGGGTTTCAATGGTAGCGTCATAATGGTAATTGAGCGCCGTGGCGCGCTGCAGGGCGGCTTTGCTCGCGAAGACGATGACCATGTTTCCCAGGTTGTGCTGGGTATTGGCATACCCCAGGTCCGTGTCCAGCGTATTGACACTGGGAAAGACCAGGAGGATGCTGTTTGACATGGCGGAACTCAGGCCGAAGGGATTCATCAGCATCAGGCCGCCTGCGCGCCAGGAGATTTCCCCTTCCAGCCCATCGCCGCCAACATAAATGAGCGAACCGGTGTTAACATAGCGGTTGGCGGCCGCTTGCGCGGAGGCAGAGATATTCGGCATATCCCCCTCCAGCCCGTTGAGACAGGTGTTGAACCATTGGATATACCCGGCAGCGCCCTGGGTCGGGGAGGTATTATAGGCCCCCGTTTCAAAACTGTGCAGCGGTTGTGCTTCGAACGGCCGGATATCGGCAGCCCGCACCATGCCGGCCAGCACAAGGAAGAGAATGGCCACTATCGGGGTCAGGCGGGATCGTTTCATGGTAGCTCCTCCGCTCAATTTATCAAGTATTTCTTCGCCGTAAGTCGTGTAATTTCCTGTCGCGATATAAAATAGTCGGCAGGAAGATCGCCTAACGAGCTGTTACTCTCTTATCATACCAGAAAAATCGACAAATAGTGCCGGTTTGCTTTTGACACACGCTGCCGGTATCGGTACAATCCATTGCATAGCCTGTATTTGTGCTCCCCTCACCCCAGCCCCTTTTCAGGAAAGGAGCTGGGGTGAGGGGAGGGAGTTGATGATGGACGAACATGTACGCGGGCCTGTGCTCGTTTCCGATTTTGACGGCACCATGACGAAGTTCGATTTCTTCCGTCTGGCACAGGAACAGTTGACACCGCCGGGCATGCATGATTACTGGGAGGATTACCAGGCCGGGCGTATCACGCATTTCGAGGCGATGCGCTGCATCTTTTCGCATATTCGTGTGGATGAGGCCATTTTGTGTGATGCCATTCATCGCATCGAACTGGAGCCGAAACTGCAGGAGGCGGTGACACACTTGCAGCAGGCGGGGTGGGAGATCATCGTCGCGTCCGCCGGTTGTGACTGGTATATCATTCGCCTGCTGGAGGAAGCGCAAGTCCACGTACAGTTATATGCCAGCCCCTGCGCATTCGATCCAGCGCAGGGATTGCTGATGCGACCACCGGTCGATTCTCCGTTTTACTCGCCGGAGGATGGTATCGATAAAGCCGCGATCGTGCAAGAGGCGCTGGATGCAGGCCGGTGTGTCGCCTTCGCCGGCAATGGGCAGCCCGACCTGGCTCCGGCCTTGCTGGTGCCCCCCATGCGCCGTTTCGCACGGGGCTGGCTGGCAGATCACTTCACCGCCCAGGGCATTCCGTTCCGCGCGTTCATCCATTGGGCGGAGATTGCAGAGATGCTCGTGCGGGAGGGAGGTGCATGTTGATCAGCACGCAGATCAATATCCCCTCACTGGTGCGTATCAAGCCCGGCGCAATCGACCGCCTTGGGCTCTACCTGGGCCGGCCTGATTTTCACCGCGCGGTGCTGGTCGTCAGCAGCGGGCTGGATACGGTCCTCATCGAGCGGGCGCTGGCCAGTCTTGCGGATCAGCAGGTCGCCATTCAACAGCAGATCGCTGTGGCGAGTGCCAGTTTCGAACAGGCCACGGCGATCTTCTCCGCGCTGCCCCGGAATTGCCAGGCGGTGATTGGCCTGGGGGGCGGCAAAGCGCTGGACACCGCCAAATACGCCGCTTTCCTGGCGCGCCTGCCCTATTTTGCCACGCCAACCTCACTCTCCAATGATGGGTTCGGCAGCCCGCAATCGAGCCTGACGCTGCAGGAGAAACGCCGCTCGCTGGCGTGCAGCATTCCCTATGGCATTGTCATTGATACCGAGGTGTGCCTGCAGGCGCCGAATCCGCTCTGGTGGTCGGGTATTGGCGATCTGGTCTCCAAGGTGACGGCGATTGCCGACTGGAAGCTGGCCTTCCACGCGGTGGGCACGCCGGTGAACGATTTCGCCGCATTGCTCTCCGATGCCACCGTCTTCCAATTCATGGCGCGCCCGGAGCGCGACCTGGATGGCGTGAGCCTGCTGGGCACTGCCTTGATGCTCAATGGCATCGCCATGGAGATTGCCGGCACCTCGCGTCCGGCCTCGGGCAGCGAGCACCTGATCTCCCACGCGCTGGATACCCTCTCCGCCCGTCCGCGCCTGCACGGCCTGCAAGTCGGCGTCGCCACGTACATTGTGAGCAAGTTGCAACAGCAGGGGACCGAGCGTATTGCCCATGTGCTCGACACGACCGGTTTCTGGCAGGGGATCGAGACCGATCCTTTCTCCCGCCGGGAATGGCTCGAAGCAGTGCGCCTTGCGCCGTCGATCAAAGCGGATTACTACACCATCCTCTCCTCACATGATTGTCTCCCCGAAGTGGAAGAAATCCTCAATACTGATCCGCGCCTGTTGCCGTGCTTCGTGGAGTAAGGGAAAGCGAATGGCCCACGCATAAAAATAACCGGAGCGGTGCTCGATTACCCCCGTTACCGAGCACCGCTCCGGTGTTGTATCGGCTGATCACCGTTCCCTGGCAATCAAGACGACAACTCTCTTTACTTGCTTTTCAAATCGCACATCCAGCACTCTGGCTATCACCGAATACAACTGTAGTTGATTACATCATCACCTTCACCGAGCAAGCAGGAGAGCTTCGTTGATCCGATACACAGGCTATGGCCGCGCGCCGGAGTACTGTGCCGCGGTGATGGAAGAACCGTTGGCACTGAACAGGGCGTTGACTTTCAGTGCTCCCGTCTGCGGGCTGATCTTCACCGAGCGGAGCAGCAGGTCCGGCTTGCCGCCGCCGACTTTCTTCCAGTACGTCACATCAAGGCCGTTGCGCTTGATCATGAACATATCGGTATTGGTATAGGTGCTGTCGGCGATGCTCTGCTCGGCCCCTGCCTCCAGGATGCGCAGTGTGCCCGAGTTCCCATAGAGGCAATAGTTTAACGCGGAGGCGGAGGTGGCATTACCGGTTGCCAACCCGACGGCGATTTCACTGGTGTTATCGCCGAAGGCGAAACGCACGGCACCATTGTTGAACGACATGCTGCTTGTTGCCGTCGCCGTCCACGGGGTGGTCGGCGCGGTGGCAAAGGCGGCTGCCAGGGTGCTGCCGGTGTGCGGGTCGACCGCGGTATACACCGGATACGTCGGTGTGGCATTCGTCGCGGTGGCCCAATTAATATCCGTGAACGGGGTGGCAGTGGTGGCCGCCGCATGGCCATCCAGATAGCTGGCTACAAAGAGCGCACCATGACGGACTTCGATATCCGTGGGGACATAGGCCACGTTCCTGCATGCCGCCTGGTTCAAGCTATTCACTGCGCCGGCGGTATTCACCTGGACGGTGGACGTCACGAGCCCATCGGCGGTGACCATCTCTTCAGTGGTATCGGCAATTTCGGATTCGTTCACGCCGGACAGATTGATGTTGTAGACGTACCCATTCCCGGTTTTCTTCCCCTTGGTGGGGCAGATGAGAATGCCACGGTCAATGGCGAGTGAGCCCCAGACCGAATCGGCCGTCGGCAGGGTTTGATCATGGTCCTGGGCATAAATCTGGACCGCAACCGCTAACTGCCGCTGGTTTTGCGTACACGTAGCCTGCATGGCTTTTTCACGGGCTTTGGCAAACACCGGGAAGAGAATCGCCGCAAGAATGGCGATGATCGCAATTACAACCAGTAACTCAATAAGTGTAAATCCTTGGCGTCGTACTGTACCTTTCAGCATCACGCAACTCCTTCTAATGTTTAAATACCCCTGGAATCTACGTTTACGTAAACGCTGTGTGTGTTTACGTAAATCCCTATATCAACTTACTAACAAAGCCATCACTCGTCAAGCGAACGTGTGTGCTATTTTGCAAAAACTCGTAAATATTTTTCAGCGCCTGGAATTTGACAGATCGGACGGAAAGGCATAGAATAATTGTTGGGTCGAGTATCATGCATGCGGTCCGGTACGAGTACAGGATCAGTGCCTAACGTTTAGTGGTCACTGATCGGTGGCTGGACAATTCGGATTGAGAACCAGTCACTACGGCATCGCGTGGTTGCTCATTTGCTCTCGTCTGGAGTAAGATGGGGAGCAGCATGAGAATGGATCCATGAACCAAGGTTTTGTCCACCCCCACCTGTTCGAATCATGAGGAAAGACGACACACATAAAATCCACGCTGCCGGGGCGCTGGCACAACAGCCTTCCGGAACAGGGGCAACGCAAAAACTGATTGCCGCGCGCTGTGGCGTCAGCCAGATGACCGTGTCGCGTGTGCTTCGTGGGGATACCTCGATCAGCGAAGAAACCGCCTCGAGCATCCTGACGGTGGCGCGCGAGATGGGCTACGACCCGATGGCCCACGATGCCGCCCGGCGTCTGGTGATGCGCCGCACCGGGCGCAAGGTAGCCAACTACCTGGTAGCGGTGGTGCTGCCGCAGGATGGCCTGCAACAGGCCTATTACTCGTCCATGATTCATGGGGTCTGGCAGACGTTGACCAATGCCGGCTATTCCGTGCTGCTGGTCAATGCCCCACCCAACGACGGGACCAGTTCTTTCGAATTGCCGATCAGTTTTCGCCGCGGAGATGTGGACGGCGTGCTCATTCTCGGCGCCGATGACCGGTTGCAGCCGTTACTGGACGAATTGCATGGCCTGAACGGGCCGATCCCCCAGCAAGTCTACCTCATCAAGGGACCACTGGACGCTGCCGTCGTGCATACGGACGACCGCCATGGCGCGTACGCCGCCACGCTGCACCTGCTGACGCTGGGTCACCGGCATATCCTGCAGTTCGTCCACCCCGACTACAAACCGATGACCGGAGATATGTTCGACCGGCGCCTGCAAGGCATCCAGCGCGCATACCTGGAGTTCGATCTGGATTATCGGAAGTTCCTGCACCTCATGGCGTATCCCGCCGGCTGGACGGTCCCGATGAACCGCGCCTCGGAGAGCCAGGGGCCGATTAAGAATGCGATTCGCGCCTACAAGCAGATGCATAAGTTTCTGAAGTATCTGAAGGAGCACCCGCAGGTGACCGCCATCATGGGGTTGAATGATGCCACCGCGCAGCATACCTGGTATACCCTCGCACGCGCAGGGCGTATGTTGCCGCTGGAATACAGCATTGTGGGGTTTGACGACACCGACACCGTGCCGGATGCGGAAGGCAATAACCTGCTCACCACCGTGCGTCTGCCGCTGGCGGAAGTCGGGCGCAGTGCCGCCCGCCTGATGGTGCGCCTGCTGTCAAACGGCGAGGAAGACCAGACGCTCACCGTGCTCTCCGCGGAGCTGGTAGTACGCGGTTCCACCACCACCCCGCTTGCACGAACGAAGTAGAAGCGCTTTCGAAGCACGCAGCGATAGCAGCAGGCCCGCCGGATGGGCATCCGGCGGGCCTGCTGCTATCTATAGTGTGGTCTGACTCGTCTTTGCTAATTTCGCTCGTCAACGAGGACACCGCCTTCGATGCCGACGATTACCCGATGTAGCGGGATGGGTGTGCCGGCTACCTGCATCGCCAGTTCCACCAGGCGCTCCAGGCCGCGGCAACAGGGCACTTGCATCATCACGATAGTGATGCTGCGGATGCCGCCCTCGGTGATCATCGCCGCCAGTTTCTCCACATACCCGCTGGGATCGTCCAACTTCGGGCAGGCGATGGCCAGCGCGTGGCCGCTCAGGAAGCGCGCATGGAAATCGCCGCAGGCAAACGCGGCGCAATCCGCGGCAAGCAGCAGGTCGGCATCGCGGAAATAGGGCGCGGTGGGCGAGACCAGGTGCAGTTGCACCGGCCATTGCTGCAGCGCGCTGGGCGCGCCTTCCAACGGCGCGGCCGCGGGCTTCGCGGCAAACTGGCGCATCATCGACCCCGGGCAGCCGCCACCGTGCGCATGGTGCGCAGGCGCGGGTGCCGCCGCCGGCTTGCGTCCGAGGCGTTCCAGATGCTCCTCCACGGCGTGCTCATCGAATGCCGCCGCATCGCGTTCGATGATGGTGATCGCCCCTTGAGGACAGTCACCCAGGCAGGCGCCCAGCCCGTCGCAGTAGTCGTCTTTCACCAATCGCGCTTTGCCATCGATAAGCTGGATTGCGCCTTCCGCGCAGGAACTGACGCACAGTCCGCACCCGTTGCAGCGTTCTTCATCAATCTGCACAATCTTCCGCTTCGCCATCTGAATTTCTCCTCCCATTTCGATTACGCCATCATCATATCGCACCTGGCACGTGACGGCTATGATTTACGTCATAGGTGAAGATTCTAAGTGATGAGTAATTGGTGATTAGTGATTAGTGTTGCCCTTCGAACACAGCGACTAATTACTAATCAGTGATCACTAATCACTGACCCCCCTTTCTTCCTTGACCCGCCTCGCGCGATATGGCACAATGGTGAGGCGAAAAGTTCAACTGGAGAGACAGGTTATGAGTATTGAGCGAAATGATGAGGGTCTCGCGAAAGAGGCCGGCGCGGAGCGCACGGATTTTATTCGCGAGGCGGTGAAGGACGATATTCGTTCGGGCCGGTTCGCCGGGCGGCGCATTCACACGCGCTTCCCGCCGGAGCCGAACGCGTATCTGCACATCGGCCACGCCAAGGCGCTGTGGATCGATTATGGCGTCGCGCAGGATTTCGACGGATTGTTCAACCTGCGCTTCGACGACACCAACCCGGCCAAGGAAGAGCAGGAATTCGTCGATGCCATCATCGAGGACGTGCGCTGGGTGGGCGCGGACTGGGACGACCGGCTCTATTTCGCCTCGGATTACTTCGAGCAGATGTATGAGTGGGCGATCCAGATGATCAAGCAGGGGGACGCCTATGTCGATGACCTGTCCGCTACGGAAATCAGCGCCAATCGCGGCACCCTGACGTCGCCAGGCAAGGATAGCCCGTATCGCAATCGGTCCGTGGAAGAGAATCTGGACCTTTTCCAGCGCATGCGCGCCGGGGAGTTTCCGGACGGCAGCCGCACGCTGCGCGCGAAGATCGACATGGCCTCGCCGAACCTGAATCTGCGTGACCCGGTGATGTATCGCATCTTGCACACCGAGCATCATCGCCAGGGGGACAAGTGGTGCATCTACCCGATGTACGACTGGGCGCACGGGCTGGAAGATTCCATCGAAGGCATCACGCATTCGCTCTGCTCGCTGGAATATGAGAACCACCGCCCGCTGTATGACTGGTTCCTCGACCGGCTGGGCATCTATCACCCGCGCCAGATCGAGTTCGCGCGCTTCAATCTCACCTACACGGTGATGAGCAAGCGCAAATTCATCCTGCTCGTCAAGGGTGGCTACGTGCAGGGCTTCGATGACCCGCGCCTGCCGACCCTGGCCGGTGTGCGCCGGCGCGGCTACACGCCGGAAGCCATCAAAGAGTTCTGCGCGAAGATCGGCGTCACCAAGATCGAGAGCACCATCGAACTGGCCGTGCTGGAAGATTGCCTGCGCGACGATCTCAACAAGCACTCGCAGCGCGTGATGGCCGTGCTAAAACCGCTCAAAGTGGTGATCACCAACTACCCGGAAGGGCAGGTGGAGGAGCTCGACGCCATCAATAACCCGGAAGATCCCACGGCGGGCACGCGCAAGGTGCCGTTCTCGAAAGTGCTGTATATCGAGCAGGACGACTTCCGCGAGGAGCCGCCGGCAAAGTTCTTCCGCCTGGCGCCGGGCCGCGAGGTGCGCCTGCGTTATGCCTACTTCATCAAGTGCAACGAGGTGGTGAAGGATGAAAACGGCGAGATCGTCGAACTGCATTGCACCTACGACCCGGCCACCCACGGCGGCGACGCCCCGGATGGCCGCAAGGTGAAAGCCACCCTGCACTGGGTCTCCGCGGAGCACGCCGTCCCCGCTGTAGCGCGCATCTATGATAACCTGTTCGTCAAGCCGAATCCGGATGACGCGGAAGAGGGGAAAGACTTCCTTTCCAACCTCAACCCCAACTCGCTGGAAGAACTGCGCTGCTTCGTCGAGCCCAGCGTCGCCGGCGCCGCCCCCGGCACGCGCTACCAGTTCGAACGCCTGGGCTACTACTGCGTGGACAAAGACACTCGCCCCGACGCGCTGGTCTTCAACCGCACGGTGACGTTGAAAGATACGTGGGCGAAGATTGAGAAGGCGGGGAAATAACGACGGTATAGCGTAAGCTGCTTATACTGAAATACGGCGCCTCGTCCAATCGACGAGGCGCCGTCCGCGAGGGGAATGAACGGCGTTCATTCCCCTCGCGGACGTTATCGGCGCAGGAAGGCCGTCGTTTTCCGCACTTTGAGCGTGGGAGGCAGGCACACCGCTTCAATTGTGTCGGTCTCGCCGCGAAGCTGGCGCAATAGCAAGCGGGCGGCCTCTCGCCCGAGCTCATGCAGGGGGAGGGCGACGGTGGTGAGGATGTTGTTCCGATCAGCATCGAGCAGGGCATCAACATCGTCAAACCCCATCAGGCTGATCTCCTCGGGGACACGGATGCCCAGCGCTTTGAGGTGGTAGTAGATACGGATGGCATCGGCATCGTTGATGGCGACGATGGCAGTGATTTCCGGGTGGGCGGTGAGCATTGAGGCCAGTTCCTGGCGGACGGCAACCTCGCTCGCCTCCAGGTGGGCAGGACTGCTATCCTGGGAGACCTCCAGCGGTGCGGCCCAGCCATCAGGGCGCCGCATGAGATGCAAGGCGCTCTCATCACAAAGCCCGGCCTCTGCCAGCGCCTGGCGCACCCCATTGAAACGGTTGATCGGACAGAGCATCCCCGCGTACTGCCCGGTGTAAAAATGCAGGATGGTGCGGTGGCCGTAGTCGAGGAGATGGCGCATGGCCAGGTAACCGCCCGCATGCTCATCCGGCACGGCCGCACAACAGTTCGCGGCGTCTACGATGAGCGAGACGGCGGGCAGATCGGAAAATTTCAGGTTGTGCCGCAGATCACCCAGCAGATGTAATTGTCCGATAATCCCATCGATCTCCCCGCGTTTGATTACCGGCAGCAGATCGTCTGTCGCCAGATTGCCCGTGAGTCCGATGGCGTTGATGGTGCTGAAGCCGGCCGGGGTGAGCACGTCGAGAATACCCTGAAAAATCTGCATCCAGTAGGGGTAGCGGTGAAAGTTCTCGCTGAGGTCGAGGGCGACCAGATGGTTCAACTCCCGCCGACCATACTTGCGCCCGATCAGTCGGCGCGCCGCGGCGTTCATCGCCGGATCATACCCCAGTTCAGCCGCCACCTCGCGGATGCGTGCCGCCGTCTCTTCAGGAATGCGCGGGTCGCCGTTGAAGACGAAGGAGACGGTGCTGCGGTGGACGCCGCACCGGGCAGCGATATCCCGTTGCGTGACGATTTTTCCAGGTTGCTGACCACTGTTATCCATGCCGATTCACCCAGCCAAATATTACCTGCCATGCTACCAAGCTTGTCTCGGCCTGTCAATGAAATGATACGGATGTTCTAGTTGACAGGTAGGAAAAGCGATATATAATGAGGTTGTACAGTAGCACGTGCTACTGAGTATACCCGATGAGACCCTGCGTATCAAGAGCCGGCGGCGGCGATCACCGAACTTTTCCTAGCATACAATCGGCTGAAATCAACTTCTCTACAGTAGCACGTGCTACTGTACCACTGGATTCGAAACCTTCACGACTATGTGAAAAACAGGCCGTGCATTTCCACAATGGAGTAAGCAGGGGTAGGGTGCTCATCGCACAATGAAAGGGGAGTACACTATGAAACACGTGTTAAGGCATGCGCTTCTCGTGCTTGCCGCGACCCTGGTGCTGCTGTGCAGCCAGACCGGGGCGTGGACCCAAACCTGGACCGATGTCGACATCGGCTCGCCCACGGTGGCGGGCAGCTCGAGCTACAGTAATGGCGTGCTCACTGTCACCGGCGCCGGCACCGGGGACACTACGGCCTGGTATCAGTCCGATCAACTACACTATGTCTACCAGCTCAATGCCGGCGGGGACATCGACATCATTGCGCGCGTCGCCGCTTTCAGCGGCCCGGCGCATGCGCGCGCGGGCATCATGCTGCGCTCGAACAACGACCCGAGCAACACTTCCACTGCGGCCGTCTCCTTTGCCTATCAGGATTCCGGCACCGACAATGTCATCTGGGGCACCGCGCGGGATCAGGCGTCGGCCACGTGCGCCGGTGGGCAGGCGGGCGGAACGACCATGTCGCCGCCGATGTGGATCCGTCTGGTGCGCATCGGCCAGCACTTCGCCATCTACAAATCGCCGGACGGCGTCATCTGGACCGTCCCCTCGAACGGCTTCGGCTATAAATACCTTCCTGCCGGGCAAATCGAGGTAGGCTTCTTCGCCGCCGGCGGCGCGGCGGGCACCACCTGCACCGCCACCTTCGACAACATCAATATCACCACGCCGCACCTTGGCTACAGTACCAGTTGGATCGGCAACACCTTCGCCGGCACTTCGGTGGCCGGAGACAGCTACGTCTCGAATGGCATCTCCGCCCTGTGGACGGCGTCGGACGGCTCCTGCTACACCAACAGTTACTATGACGAAGCCTGGGGCGAGGCCGCAAAGATCTACAAAGACGGCGTCGTCGTCAACCGCATCTGGTTCGGCAATGACACCTGCGCCGAGGGCACCATCACCGGCGACGGCACCAGCGTGTACCTGGCCATCAATAAGGGAATTGGGCGCGCTGATCTGCAAGGCAACAATACTCAGTCGATGTTCTTCCTGACCGACCTGTGGGACGCTGCGAAGAATGAAGACGTGGTCAGCGGCATGGCGGTAACGGGCAATCGGCTCTACATCAGCAACGAGCGCGACAACAACATCCTCGTCGCGCAAACGAACGTACCCCGCTACTTTTCTCAAATTTCAATGGGCGGACAACTCACGACTACCCAGACCATTGCCACCACCGGCGTGACGCATGCCGCGCCGATGACCGTCTATCAGAGCGCCATTGGAACAGGCGATAATATCACCTATGCACCCACCGGCCTCACCGCCAATACCACCTACACCGTGCGCTGTCACTTTGCGGAATATACCGAAACGCAAACCGGCAAGCGGTTGATTGAAATTTTCGTGAATGGCAATCACGTCGTCACCGGTTATGACGTGGTGGCGGCCGCCGGCGGCCAATTCAAGGCGGCCGTGCTGGACATCCCCAATCAGCAGTCGGATAGCAGCGGCCACCTGCCCATCACCTTCTGGCCCTCCAGCCGCTGGGGCGGCGGGGGCGATGGCGGGGCGATCATCTGCGGCATCGAGATCGTCAAAGGGGACACCACGGATGCCTTCGCGGTGAACTGCGGCGGCCCGGCCGTCGGGAATTTTCTCGCCGAAGCGGATGAGCTGCCCGGCCAGGGCTTCGCCTTCACCCGGCCCGGCCCCATGGTGGCGGACAGCCGCGGCGACCTGTGGATCATCCAGGAGGCCAATGACTTCCCTATCAGCACCACCATCTCGACCAAGTATCCCGGCAAAATCCTGTGCTACCACACCAACGGCACTTTCACCGGCAAGCAGATCACCGATTGCGTCAACCCGGTGGCGCTGGCGTATGACGCGGCCAACGACCGCCTGCTGGTGGCCGACAACAGCAGCAACCAGGACATCGCCATCTACAATAACCTGGCCACCACTCCCACCTTCCAGACGAGTTTCGGCGTAACGGGCGGGATTTATGCCGGGGCCACCCCGGGGCTGATTTATGATGCGGCCAGCGGCGGCAACGCCCGCTTCTACGGCCTCACCGGCGTGGGTATCGACAGCAGCGGCAACATCTACGTCTCCAGCGGGTTGCAGGGCACCGACCTGCGCAAGTTCACCTCCAGCGGCACGCAGGTGTGGAAGGTGAACGGGCTGCCCTTCTGCCAGAACCCGGGCTTCGACCCGGATAGCGACGGACAGGACGCCTACGCCCTCTTCTCCCATTACTCGTTGAATTACAACAACACCGCGCCGGGCAGCGAATGGTCGCACACGGCGTATAATTGGAATCCGCAACTGTACCCCCTCCCCTCGTATAATGGCAGTGCGGCGTCCATCATGCGCCGCCTCGGGCCCAATCGTGCGCTCTTCGAGTTCGTGGAGACCACGGAAGATGTGAAGATCTTCCGCTTCAGCGGCCAGATCGCCATCCCCTGCGGCTCGGTCGGTCTGGATGACTGGATTGACCTGAACGGTGACGGGCTGGAAACGTCCGACGAAGATTTCGCCAGCGCCGGCGGCAGCATGGGCTCCTTCTGCGTGGATCAACGCGGCGACATCTGGCTCCCGTACGCATGGCTCCCCTCCACCGGCATGGGCGTTGGGCCGGTGCTGCTGCACCTTTTCTTCAAGGGACTCACCGCCCAGGGAGTGCCTATCTACACGATGAATCCCGGCGATTACGAAACGCTCCTCTTCCCCTCGGTGGGGGCGACCTTTACCGGGTCGAACGTGTCGCTCAAAGTCGACTACGACAACAATCGCGACGTGATGTACCTGATGCAGGACGTCTACAATCCGAGCAATCCCAGCCAGGTGGTCGCCTGCCTGGCGCGCTACAACAACTGGAGCACCGGCAATCGCACGGAAAGCTGGAAAGTCTTCCTGCAATACCCGAGAGGCTCGGATCCGTACAGCACGGACCCGAATTTCGGCTATGAACTCGGCAGGCCGTGGGGCTGTTACGAGCGCTTCATGGGCATGGAGGTGGCGGTCGATAAGATCTTCATCGCCACCCTGTTCGGCATCGTAAAAGTCTATGATGCCAACACCGGCAGTTTGTTGCAGGTGCTCGGGCCCGGCCCGGCCTTCGACGGCGGCACCGCCTGGGAAGACGTGCAGATGGGCCTGTCGGCCGTGAAACGCTCCACCGGCGAATACATCGTGTGCACGGAAAACGCCGGCTGGAAAGCGCGTGTCAACATGTACCGCGTGGCCGCCTCCGGCAGCAACACCGCGCCGGCGGTGAGCATCACCGCCCCGGCCGATGGTGCCACGGTGAATGGCACGGTGGTCATCCGCGCCCGCGCCACGGATACCTACGACGACGTCAGCAAGGTGGAGTTCTACCAGGGCGCCACGCTGCTCGGTACCTGTTCATACAGCCCGTTCAGCTACACCTGGAGCAATCCCCCCGCGGGGAATTACACCCTCACCGCGAAAGCGACGGATGCCGGCGGGCTGGCCACCACTTCGGCAGGGATCACCCTCCACGTGGTGGCGGATGCCGCGCCGACGGTCAACATCACCAGCCCGGCGAACAATGCGATCATCACCAATCCGCCGGTCGCGATTCCCATCACCGCGATGGCTACCGACAGCGACGGGACGGTCAGCAAGGTGGAATTCTATAACGGAACCACGTTGCTCGGGACGGTGAGCAGCAGTCCGTACACCTTCACCTGGACGAATGTCCCCAGCGGAACATACACTGTCTTCGCCAAAGCCTACGACAACGCCAACATTACCTCGCTCAGCAGTGTGACATTCAATGTCGTGCTCTTCAGCGATCCGCTCAACGACGGCGTCCTCGGCAGCGCCTGGACCACGCGCAATGGCACGTGGAGCGAAGGCAGCGTGTTGAGCCAGACCAATGCGTCTGCCGCGGACCCGGACAAAGCGATCTTGAGCAACAGCGGAGTCGCTTTCCCGACTAACTTCTGCGTGCAGGCTAAGCTGCGCGTGAACACCTGGGGCGGCGGCGACAACGCACGCGTCGGCATCGGCTTGATGACGGACGGCTCCGGGAATGCCTACAACCTGGTCTTCCACTCGGACACCAATACCGTGGCTTTCCTTTATGATCAGGTCGTCTGGGGGAATTCCTATGCCTTCACATGGAATGTCGGCACCTGGTACTGGTTCAAGCTCAAGTACGAGACAGACGGCAACCTGTACGGGAAAGTCTGGCAGGATGGCACCAGCGAGCCGCCCAACTGGCCATATAAGCAGAGTGGTTGGGGTGTTCGGTCGCCGCTCTACCCGTGCCTGAACGGCGGCTCGGCCGATACTGTCGATTTCAGCACCTTCTCGGTGAGCGCGCTGGCGGCACTGCAACCCTGCGCCATGCCGATGTTCTCCCCGGTGGCGGGCAGCTATGCCACGGCGCAATATGTGGGGATGTACGCCAACAGCGGCGCCAGCATCCGCTACACCACCGATGGCACCTTCCCCAGTGAGACGGCTGGCACGCTGTATACCGATCCGCTGTATCTCACCACCAACACCACGGTGATGGCCATCGCTTACCAATCCGGCATGGCGGACAGCCCGATTGCCGCGGCCACCTATGTCATCGGGCAGAGCAGTTGCGCTGCCCCGAGCTTCACCCCGGTGGCCGGCACGTATGGCAGCGCGCAGAATGTGACGATTACCACCACCACCACCGGCGCGAGCATCCGCTACACCACGGACGGCACCACACCGAGCGATACCGTGGGCACCATCTACAGCACCCCGGTGAATATCAGCACTAACACCACGCTGAAGGCCATCGCCTACAAGACGGGCTACGCCAACAGCACGGTGACGACCGGCGTATATGCTATCCAGTGTGCGACCCCGAGCTTCAGCCCGGTGGCCGGCACCTATGCCACCGCCCAGAACGTGACGATCACCACCACCACCACCGGCGCGGCGATCCGTTACACGACGGACGGCACCATTCCCAGTGATACGGTAGGCACGGTCTACAGCAGCCCGGTGGTCATCAATGCCAACTGCACGCTGCAGGCCATCGCCTATAAGAGCGGACTGACCAACAGTACCGTCACCAGTGGCGCGTATGTCATCCTGGCCCCCCCTGCCCCATGGAATACCGCGGATATCGGGACCGTCGGGGCCACCGGCAGCGCGACGTACAACGCGCCCACCTTCACCGTCACCGGTGCCGGCGTGGATATCCAGAACACCGCGGATGCCTTCCGCTATGTCTATCGCCAGGCCAGCGGTGACACGATCATGATCGCCCGCGTCGCCACCCAGCAGAATACCAGCGGCTGGGCGAAGGCCGGCGTGATGATGCGCGCCGACCTCACTGCCGGTGCCGCCAACGCGCTGATGGCCGTCACTCCCTCCAACGGGGTAACCAGTCAGTACCGCACCTCTGCGGGGGGCAGCACTACCCCCATCGGCGCCGGCGGCGTCGCCCCGGAATGGGTGAAGATCATCCGTACCGGCAACAACTTCGCCTGCTATTGCTCCACCGATGGCAGCAGTTGGACGCAAGTCGGCAGCACTACCGCCATCACTATGATTGATCCGATCTACGTGGGGCTGGCGGTCTGCAGCCAGGCAGATCCCACGCTATGCACGGCCACCTTCGACAACGTCAAAGCGATGCCGATCGCCCCGGTCTTTTCCCCGGCGCCCGGCACCTTCACCGGCACCCAAACGGTGGCCATCAGCACGACTACCAGTGGGGCGTCTATTCGCTACACCACGGATGGCACGACTCCTTCCTCGACGGTTGGCACGGTCTACAGCACACCGATCACCATCAGCGCCACCACCACGTTGAAAGCGGTGGCCTACAAGACAAACATGGACGATAGCACCGTCGTCAGCGGGGTGTACAGCATCATCCCGGCGCCGTGGAGCAGCACGGATATCGGTGTGGTCGGTTCTCCCGGCAGCGCCTCCTACAGCGCCCCCACCTTTACCGTCACCGGGTCCGGCACGGATATCCAGGGTACGGCGGATTCCTTCCAGTTCGTCTACCAGCAACTCACCGGCGATACCACCGTCATCGCCCGCGTCGTCACCCAGCAGCACACCAGCGACTGGGCGAAGGCCGGCGTGATGATCCGGCAAGACCTCACCACCGGTGCGGCCAATGCGCTGGCAGCCGTCTCCCCGAGCAACGGGGTGAATTACCAGTTCCGCACCACCGCCAACGGCAGCACCAGCGCGGGGTGGGGTGTCGGCGCCGCCGCCCCCGAATGGGTGAAGGTCACCCGCGTGGGGAACAATTTCGCCACCTATTACTCCAGCGATGGCGTTACCTGGACGCAGGCCGGCAGCACCACGACCATTACCATGACCGACCCGATCTACGTCGGGCTGGCCGTCTGCAGCCAGGCGAACCCCACGCTGTGCACTGCCACCTTTGACAATGTCAGCGCCGTGGGCACCGTGGTCGCCCCGAGCTTCAGCCCGGCGGCCGGCACGTATACCACCTCGACGGCGGTCACCATCTCGACCACCACCGGCGGGGCGGCCATCCGCTATACCACGGATGGCACCACACCGAGCGATACGGTGGGCACGATCTACAGCACGCCGGTGAGCATCAGCAGTACCTGCACGCTCAAGGCCATCGCCTATAAGAGCGGCATGAACAACAGCGGCGTCACCAGCGGCGTCTACACCATCCAGTGCGCCGCCCCGAGCTTCAGCCCGGCCGCCGGCACCTATACCACCTCGACGTCGGTGACCATTACCACCGCCACCGGCGGGGCGTCCATCCGCTATACCACCGATGGCACCACGCCCTCGTCAACAGTCGGGACGGTCTACAGCAGCCCCGTGAGCATCACCGCCACCTGCACGCTGAAGGCCATCGCCTACAAAACCGGGCTGACCAACAGCACCGTCACCAGCGGCGTCTACACCATCCAGTGCGCCGCCCCGACCTTCAGCCCGGCGGCGGGCAGCTACAGCACCGCGCAATCGGTGACCATCAGTTGCGCCACTCCCGGGGTGACCATGCGGTATACCACCGATGGCACCACGCCGTCCGCGACGGTCGGCACCATCTACAGTAGCCCGGTGAGCATCAGCAGCACCACTACACTCAAAGCCATCGCCTACAAGACCGGCTTGTCCAACAGTGCGGTCACCAGTGGCGTCTACACGATCTACATCGGGACGACCGCCGTGGGCAGCACCAACACCGCCATCACCGCCAACACCATGCGCGGCACGCGCTTCCAGGCGGGGGCGAATATGACGGTGACGAAGATCAACCTGAACATCGGCACCAGCGTGGCCGGCAACATCCAGTGCGCCATCTACACCGATAACGGCGGCGTGCCGGGCACGCTGCTGATGGGCACTGGTGCCCTGAGCAATCCGGGCACCGGGTGGAAGACCTTCACCCTGACATCATCGCAAGCGCTGACCAGCGGCACCTACTACTGGATCCTGTGCTGGTCGGCGGCGAACTACTCGGTGAAGTGCAATACCGCCAGCGGCAGCTCCTGGTACAGCAGCCAGACCTACGGCAGCTGGCCCAGCACCGCCCCCAGCGGCACCACCGAAACACGGACGTGGAGCATCTACGCCTATTAAAAGGGGGAACAGAAAGAGAAACGGGTGAGAAAACGCCGTTCCCGGTGTAAGCCCCGGGAACGGTATGAACAGGCGGCCACTCTTCTTGGTTGGAGAGTGGCCGCCTGCTGTCTATTTGAGCAGCTATTATTCTACTCCTGTTTTCCTCGATTCTCTCTGTGAACCTCTGCGTCTCCGCGCCTCTGCGGTGAAAGAAAATTATTCCAGCGGGTTGAGTTTCCACCCATCGAAGAGGACGCCTTCGGCGCGGTGGAGGGTGCGGACGGCGAAGGAGACGTGTTGGGCGCGGCAGCGTTGTACGAAGTCTTGTTCGGCGTGTTCGGCGCCGCCCCCAGCCCCCGCTACCTGTTCGAACGTCTGGACTACTACTGCGTGGACAAAGATTCCCGCCCCGACGCGCTGGTCTTCAACCGGACGGTGACATTAAAGGATACGTGGACGAAGATTGTGGACTTTCGCACTTTGCCACTGCTGCCGGCACGCCTCTGTTACCGGAGCAACAGCTGTCCATGAAAGGAACCATTACTGTCTTTCCTGAATCGGGGTGTTACCAGCAAACCGCTTAAGGACACA